>Ga0116192_1000021_pt1 | contig 129827 bp, 110 predicted proteins | sample AD_UKC113_MetaG_FD_89876 | JGI IMG/M metagenome (GOLD analysis project Ga0116192, IMG submission 89876) | Active sludge microbial communities of municipal wastewater-treating anaerobic digesters from Hong Kong - AD_UKC113_MetaG | ecosystem: Engineered > Bioreactor > Anaerobic > Digestate...
GTGGCGTATCTCGGTGATGCCATGTTTGGCGCCACGGTTCTGGAAAAGCATCCTATTCCTTATATCTATGACGTTGTGCGATACAGGGAAACGATCGAGCTGATTAAGTCGCTCGATGCGGATTATTTTGTGATAAGCCACGGCGAGATTGAGCGTGATATTCAGTCTCTGGCGGCGCTCAACCTGCAACGGGCGGCGGATATCGAAGGGTACATTATGGAGGCGCTTGGTGGATCCGGCGGCTCCCACGACTCTGGAATGTCGTTGCCAACGCAGTCGCGGTCGTTTGAAGAAATATTGCAGTTTGTGTGCAACAGAATGGCCGTTAAGCTCGATGTGGCGCAATTCGCGCTGGCCGGCAATACGATTCGCTCTTTCTTGAGTTATCTTTCAAACTGCGGGAAAATTGGGTATCAGTTTACGGACAACAGGATGTATTGGACGATAAACAGCGTCACTCGGTACTCTTGAAAACTCATTCCGGCATGAGCCTCCTAAGCACTTCACGGGCATCTTTGCCCTTGGCGCCTTTGTCGGTGGATTCTCTCGCTTCGTCGAGTTTCTGATAAAGCTAACGTATCAAGTTGGAGGGTACGAAAATGCCGACAGTCAATTTGGTAAGGGCGGATGGAACGCCGATCGATCACGAAAGCAAATTTCAAGGCAGCAAAAGCCTTGGCCTCGTTTTTTCTGGTGTCGGGTACAACTATCGCAATCCGCTTTTGTATTACTCGAAAGAACTCTTACTGCAGCACGGCTGCGACTACATCGGGGTCGATTTCAAATATTACGCCGACCCCAGTTTTCGGACCCTGAGCGATGTCGAGCGCTATAAGCGCCTGAGCGGCGATAACGACATAGTCCTGGAAGAGGTGCACCGCCTTGCACCGGAGTACGACCGAATCTTCCTCGCCGGAAAATCAATGGGCACAAGCACGGTTCGTCATTGCCTCAAGGACAAAGAAATACTCAAGAAGGCAGCTATTATTCTCTTTACACCCGGTGGCGAATGGAATGAATTCATACTCGAGCTGCTCGAGCTGGACAACCCGACGCTCGTGGTAGGGAGCCTTGCGGACAAGCTTTATACCGTACCGAATTTGACAAGGCTGCATGAGAAAAAGAACCTGACGCTGCACGAGCTGCAAAACGCCAATCATTCTCTGGAAGTCAACAATGTTCAGGAGGATCTTGCAGCGCTGAAAGAGATTATGCGATTACAAGAGCAGTTCATAATAGAAAGCTTAAGCTGAGGCGGATTGGGCGGTCCGGAAGCGCTCAATGAGAAAGGGCTGATAGAAAGGGCTGACTAAAAGCCCGTAATTAATAAATAAGGCATCAAATATGGAAAACATCGTTCTGTCGTGGAGTGGCGGCAAAGACAGCGCCATGACCCTTTTCAGCGTCAAACAAGAGGCTAAGTACAACGTTGTCGCGCTCTTGACCACCGTCAATGAGGCGAATAACCGTTCGAGCATGCACGGGGTGCGCATGGAATTGGTACAAAGACAAGCGCATGCGCTCGGAATCCCTTTGGACAGCATCGGTCTGTCCGAGAATTGTACCAACGAAGAATACGAAGCAAAAATGAATGCAGCCATGCTCGCTTACAAGGCTAGGGGAATAAGGACGGTCGCTTTTGGCGATCTTTTCCTGGAAGGAATCCGACGCTACCGGGAGGAGAACTTAAGCAAGGTGGGAATGAACCCGATATTTCCCTTATGGGGCCGCGGCACAAAATCCTTGCTGCAAGAGTTCCTCGACACCGGACACAGAGCGATAATCACCTGTGTCGACACAAAGGCGCTGGACAAGAGCTTTGCAGGCCGCGAGATCGATGCCGGCTTTCTCTTCGACTTACCCGCAGGCGTAGACCCTTGCGGGGAAAACGGCGAGTACCATTCCTTTGTTTTCGACGGACCTATGTTCAAGGCGCCAATCGAATTTAAGGTCGGCGAGAAGGTTCTGAAAAGGGAGCAGTTCTATTACTGCGACATCGTCTGAGCGTTTTACCTCGTTTGAGCGTTTGCGCTAAGCTCGGCGTTCATCGCCGCAAGAAGGCCGGCAATCTGATCGTGGCTTAAGACGCCTTGGCTGAATGTGACGAGGGCACGCAGAGGTAGTTCGCTCATCATGTGCTGGATCATGCGGGCCATGGTTTCATCGCCTGCCCCGCTGTCCCTGCCACCGCCGCTGCCACCACCCGTCATGCCAGCCATTTGCTGCTGAATCTGTGCAAGAAATGCGGCGCCGATCCCGGTAGCGGCTATTTCGCTCAACGTCGAATTCACCGTTAGAGGCTCTCCTGGCTGACGGGAGGAAGGCGGCAACGGCCGCCCATACAGCACCGCAAAGGCTTCGTCGGGCACTTTGAACGGCGAAGAAGGGTTGAGATACGCGGCAGGAAGCGATTTGGCTTTTGCCCGGCGCGCAACCTGTGCGGCTTGGCCAACCTGTCCAGATTGTTCACCTTGCCTCACCTGCTCCGCGCGCTCGACGTACTCTTCCATTACGAGCGAAGCCTCACAGAGAATATCGCGGCTCGACGCTGCTGCAGCTACAGTGTACTCACCGGCTTCCACAACCCAGGCTTTTTCGTCCACGTCGTAATACGAGAAAGCCCGCCTATCCAAGCTTAAGGCGACCGTCCGCGCTTCGCCTGGCTGTAGGTAGACCTTGCGGAATCCTTTGAGCTCTCGGATCGGCTTAAATACGGACGGCGACTTCTGCGAGATATAGATTTGAACAACTTCGCTGCCAGCCACCTTGCCGGTGTTTTTTACCGTGAGACTGACCTCAACCTCGCCATCCTTTTTGGCAAGGGTAAGCCCGCTGTATGCAAAGCTCGTATAGGAAAGCCCATAGCCGAAGGGAAAGAGCACGTCGACGCCTGCTTTGTCGTAATATCGATAACCCACATAGATACTTTCCCTGTATTCGACCGTCTTTTCCCCGCCGGGGAAATAGGCAAAGCTCGGCGTATCCTCAAGGCGTAAGGGAAAACTTTCGGCAAGCCTGCCGCTTGGGTTTACGTCGCCAAAAAGCAGGTCAGCAGCCGCCTCGGCGCCGGCCTCGCCTCCCAGGTAAAGCATCAGAAGCGCCTTGGCATCGACAAGCCAGGGCATTTCCACAGCGCTTCCGCCTGACAACAGCACAACTGTGTTGGGGTTGGCGCGGGCGACTTTTTTGAGGAGTGCCACGTGGCTTTCCGGAAGGCGCATGTGCGTGCGGTCAAAGCCTTCGCTTTCGTACGAATCGGGAAGGCCAATGCACACTACTGCAACATCCGCGCTCCTTGCGGCGCCCGCCGCTTCTTCGAGCAAATCCTCGTTCGGCGCATCAGAGGCGAAGCCGGCCGTGTCAGGCTCAAGGTCGTAGCCAGGCGCATACACAAAATCGACGCCCCTCTTCTCGAGCACATCGCAAAGATTCTCAAGCTTAAGCGGGTTTATTCGGCTACTCCCTGCCCCCTGATAGCGCGGTTCTTTGGCAAAAGTCCCGACCACGGCTAACTTTTTGTCTTTTGAAAGCGGCAGCAAGCCTTCATTTTTGAGTAGAACGGCCGATTCTGCCGCGATCTTGCGTGCCAATTCGTGATGTGCACGTGCGTCGCAATAGTAACCCGGTCTCCTAGCCTCTGCGGCCGCGAGAAGCAGGCAAAGTACCCGCGTGGCGGCCGTGTCCAGAACTTGAACCGGCAGGGCACCACTCCTGACCGCATCGATTATCGCTTGGTCATTGTGAGGGCCGCTAAAAGGCATCTCGAGGTCCAGGCCTGCGGCAAGGCCTTTGACTCTGTCCACAACCGCGCCCCAATCGGTCATCACGGCCCCGTCGAAACCCCATTCACCCCGCAGAATATCCGTGAGCAAGGTCCTGTTCTGGCTGCCGAATTCGCCATTTACCTGGTTGTAACAGCACATGAGCGTCCAGGGATGCGCTCTTTTTACTGCCATTTCAAATGCCGAAAGATAAATCTCCCGCAGTGCCCGCTCGTCCACCACGGCGTTGATCACCATCCGACACGTCTCCTGATTGTTCGCCGCAAAATGCTTGAGGCTCGTGCCTACGCCTTGGCTCTGCACACCTTCGATCAAAGCCGATGCCATGACTCCAGCAAGGTACGGGTCTTCCGAAAAATACTCAAAGTTGCGCCCGCATAACGGGCTGCGCTTGATGTTGATTCCCGGGCCGAGCAGAATCGAGACGCCTTCCTGAAGGCATTCCTCGCCCAGCGCCCTGCCCATTTCTCGCAGAAGTTCCGGATCGAAACTGCAGGCCGTCGTGGCAGCAGTGGGGAAGCACGTGGCCGGCACGCTCTGGGTAATGCCGAACTGATCGTCGAGATTGGCCTGCTTACGAAGGCCGTGGGGACCATCCGTCATCATGATTTTCTGGACGCCAAGGCGCTCCACTCCCTTGCTCCACCAGAGGTTACTGCCGCTGCAGAGCCCCGCCTTTTCTTCCAACGTCATCTGCGCCAAAAGCGAGCGCGCCTTCTCTTCGTGTTTTTTCATATCATGCTCTTTCATACATGCCTGCTCCTTTGTGCCTTGCGCCTATATCTTGCGCCCCAAATGACTCATCATGAAGTCGCCTATTTCCTCCAGAGCGTCTTCGGCTTGAGGGGTAACGCCGACCTGATCCGCAAAACCATGGCTAAGTCCTTTGTACCGAATCAACCTTACCTCGACACCAGAATCGTTCAGTTTATGGGCATAACGATCGTCCTCGACCCGCAAAAAGTCGAATTCGCCCAGAAGGATGATGGTAGGCGGCATGCCCGCAAGATCGCCCAATAGGGGGCTGAGATAAGGCTGTGTCGCATCTTCGACGCCCAAGTACTCGCTCATGGAAGGCCGGCCAAGGCTATGCACCATCCCGTCTAGCATACCATTGAGAAGCTTTGCGTGTTTGGGCGACACTTCGTATACGGCGCGGGCTGCCTGCATGTTCTCCATCGAATGGGCAAGATCGACTACGGGATACAGCAGCGCTTCCGCCTTGATTTTGCGGGTTGTCCCGTCGCGAAGGCTGTCGTCCCGGTCGCGCATCGCGCAGACTGTCGCATAATTTCCGCCGGCGCTGTCTCCGCAGATGCAAATTCGTTCCGGGTCTCCGCCAAACGATGTGGCATTCCGATAAATCCACTGCAACACCGCGTAACAATCGTCGAGCCCCGCGGGGTACGGATTCTCCGGCGCAAGGCGATAGCCCACCTGTACGGCGACACAGCCTGTTTTCTCCACCACGAGCTTGCACATCTCATCCACAACGTCCATGCTGCCCGCCGCAAAACCACCACCGTGAATGTAATAGAAAACAGGTTGCAGGCCATCGTGCTTCGCATCCGCGAGAGTATAAATGCGAATGGGAATCCGTATTCGCGTCGATGAACCCATTGAGCCCGACAGATACGGTGAACCCGATGAGTCCAAAGCTCCCGAGCTGTCTGCATCCCCTGCGTCCACAAAATCTTCTCTCACGTCGACGCTACCCACAATGGGAATGCTCTTTATGCCATCCATCATTTGGCGCATCTGGGCCGCGCCCTTTGCAATGTCGGGAGCCTTCCTGGAACCTAATTTCATCATGACTTTGAAGAGCCATCCCTTAACGCCGGTCACCATCGGTGCGATGCTCGCGTAAAAACGAGGGTCGAACACGCCGGGTTCGTCAGTTTCGGGAATTGGCTTTATAAGGATGTCGAGCCCTTCTTCTTTCTTGACATATTGGCGATCTTTTATCGCATTGAGGGTCTCCGCACCATACTTTCTTTGTTCCATTTTGTTGGCCTCCATCGGCACTACTAGACGCTCCCATCAGTCTAACCGCCAGGCGGGTATTGTCAACGATAAACCAACTGGGATTCGTGACGGTTTGTGCCTTGGAATAATTTGTGATATGGTAAAATGGTTGCTCACACAAAGAGGTTCTATGGGCGTAGAGATTTACGTTCGCGATGCCACGCTTCAGGATGCTGCTGCCCTGGCAATTCTTGCAGGCCAGCTAGGTTACTTCTGCACGGAAAACCAAGTTCGAGAAGGGATGACTGCGTACATCGGGGATCCGGATTCGCGGATTGTAGTTGTGGAAAACAAAGGCACCGTGGTTGCGTGGATGAGCCTCGATGTCGTAAGGCATTTTTACGTGCTTCCATATGTCGAGATATCTGGGCTTGTGGTCGATGGAAAAGAACGTCGACATGGAGTTGGCAAGATTCTGTTGTTAGAAGCAGAAACTTGGGCGAGCGAGCTGGGGTATGGTTCTCTAAGAGTGCGTACCAACGCAAAGCGACGCGACGCGCAAGCCTTCTATGAGAATTTAGGCTTTCAGAAAACTAAAAAGCAATTCGTCTACACAAAGGACTTGCAAGGAAAGAATCGATGAGAATGAACAAATTCGTAAAGGACATAGCCATTGTTCTGACTCTGGGGCTCATGTTGGTGGGCTGCACCACAGGTGCTCACCTTGAACATATTGAAGGCGCCCATTACAACGAAATCCCGGAGAGCGTACTTAAGAATGGCAGCTATATCGTCGATGGGCAAACCGTCAAACTCACCAATGGCGTTGCCGAAAAAAAATTACCCGGATCGGCGGCGAAAATAACCACCAAATACTTTGGCGCCGCACTCAAACTTGACATGAACGGGGATGGATTGCTCGACTCGGCTTTTCTTTTGCAGCAAGAAACGGGTGGAAGTGGAACGTTCTTTTTCGTCGTAGCAGCAATCAATACGAAAACTGGGTACCGCCCAACCAAAGCGCTCTTTTTAGGCGACAGGATTGTACCGCAGAGCATGAGTATCGACCCACAAAATCCGAGACAATTCATCGTCGACTACTTGGACAGAAAGCCAGGCGAACCCATGGCCTCCGCGCCTTCCATCCTCGTCTCCAAAAAAATCGCACTCAAAAACGGCGCGTTGGGAGAAGTCAAATGATACTTGTCAGCGCCTGTCTTGCAGGATTTCCGTGTCGCTACGACGGGACACACAAAACAAACGAAACAATAAAGCAACTTGTCCAAGAAGGAAAGGCCATCCCCGTCTGCCCGGAACAGCTCGGTGGCCTTACGACGCCGCGCCTGCCATCAGAGATCAGGGACGGCAAAGTATTCAATAGCGAAGGCCGCGACGTAACGCCACAATTCGAAAGAGGCGCCGCCGCCGTGCTGCAAATCGCTAAGGAATATGGCTGCAAAAAAGCCATCCTCAAGGCGTGCTCCCCATCCTGCGGAAAAGGCCACATCTACGACGGGACCTTTTCCGGAAAGCTGGTCGATGGCAACGGCAAAACTGCCGAACTCCTCATTCAGAATGGCATCGAAGTTATGACCGAATAAACTTTATCCCCTAACACGCAAACGCAAAGTCATCGGTGTATTGAACGTTGTTTTCGTAGCGCTTCATGTCATTGTAGCCGATCAGAATTGCCCAGACATACGCAAGTGTCTTGGGAATCATGAGCACACCAATTACAGGCATAGCGTCCGCCCACAAAACGACGGGGATATAGAATGCAAAACTCAAGACAATCGTTAACCACATAAATCGGAAACTCTCATCCTTGTTATGCTTTGCTGCCTTGTATAAGAGCGCGATAATGAGCGCACCCAGAATGACAAATGGAATATTCCGATAAATTCCCCATGCCAATGGAGCGGATGCACTGGTCCACTGGTTTTGTGGCAACAAACAAAGCCCGATTCTTATCGCCGCGAGCGCATAAACCGCGACCGAAAGCCCTGTTTTCCCCTTTAAGTTATACCTTATTCTCCAAACATGATAGAGCATGACATAGAAAATCGTCATCGTAATGGACGTTATTGCCTTACCAATGCCTAGTGCAGCAGTGTAATCCTGCATCCTGCCCGTAGAAAGTGCAATTACTCTTGGCACCAAATGGAAAGCATCTCCTGCACCAAGTACAATTGCCATTATTCCAAAAAGCAAATACTGCTTCTTGCCCTTAGAATTCCTGGCCATAAGAATTCCAATCGTGAGCACGGTTATCAGATAGGCCACATCAAAAATCGATTCCATGATGGCTTGCATACCAAAACTCCTTGCCTTTCAAACGTTTTTGATAGGCAAAGGTACTAAGTCCTCATAGAGAAAGGCTAGGATTTCCCACGATAAATCGAAGATTTCTGTGCTCTAGCAAGAACGTGTACAGCGCCTTCATCGATTTTGAAGTTTTGTCAGGAATTCTTGATCCTTGAGGCTTGCCTGTCGATAGACACCGGTTTAATCTCGATTTCAAGAGGAAACCGACCGTGTCCTTCAAAATCTGGTCTTCGTGTTTTTGGCTTTTTGTGCCGATTCTTGTTTGGAATGCGGTTTTTTACAAGAAACTCCCTGAGGCTTATCAAAAAGAGGATTGGGACAGAATCCCCAAGCCTTTGGATATGGCAGAGACGATTCTTAGAGTATTGCTCTTTGCGATTCCGCTTTTGTTGACTTTTGAGACCGGAAACCAACTACGGCTCAGAACGAATGTAGTCGGCTGGTCTCTCTACTTTGGCGGAATGTTGGTCTATTTTCTTGCCTGGCTTTTCGAGATTTACTGGCCAGAGACGATGTGGTCCAAAAGCCGCATGGGCTTTATGGCACCGACGTATACTTCCGGGCTTTGGCTTGCCGGAATTCTTCTACTAAGCAATGACACGTGGCACACGGGCATATTGCTGCCTGTTTATACAGCAGCCATTGTAGGCTTTGAGTTTGTACACACACTACACTCGTTCCTTGTGCTGGCAAACCTGAATAAAGATATGCAGGTACAGGGCAAGAACGGTTAAGAACGAAAATAGATGTCAAGGAATATGCTGGACTTCTAGAGCCATCTAAGTTAAGGTTCGAAGGTATGAAAACCATTGGCTTAATTGGCGGAATGAGCTGGGAGTCCACGGCTACCTACTATTCGATTGTCAACTCCCGCATAAACACCGAGCTTGGAAAGAACCATTCCGCACAGTGCATCGTCTATTCCTTCGATTTTCAAACCATCGAAGAGTTACAGTATGCCGGCAGGTGGGCTGAGCTCGAAGTCGAACTCATCAAAGCGGCAAACGCACTTAAAGCCGCCGGAGCCGATTTTCTTGTGATTTGCACCAACACCGTCCACAAAGTGGCCGACAATATCGAAAAGGAAGTGGGTTTGCCCCTCCTGCACATTGCCGATGTCGTTGGCGAGGCTGTACGAAACGATGGTCTGTATCGCGTGGGTTTGCTCGGCACAATTTTCACCATGGAAGAAGATTTCTACGTCAAGAGACTCGAATCGAGATTTGACCTTGAGGTTTTGATACCTGAAAAGGACGACAGACAGATCGTCAACAACATAATCTTTTCCGAGCTTGTAAAGGGAATTGTCAAGGAATCGTCAAAAAATCAATACTTGCAGATAATGGATAAAATGAAAGAGCGGGGTGCGCAGGGCATAATCTTGGGATGCACAGAGATAGGGCTCCTAATTAAAGAGTACGAGCTGCCGCTTTATGATTCTGCCATACTCCACGCCAACAAGGCGGCAAAAATGAGCCTCAGGCCGTAGGACTTATGCGACTTTGGACACTACATCCGCAATATCTCGATACAAAAGGCCTTACTGCTGCTTGGCGCGAAGGTCTGCTTGCCAAAAAGGTTCTGGAAGGTAAAACCGAAGGATATACTAGACACCCTCAGCTTGAGCGTTTCAGGACTGCCGTCAATCCCCTGGATGCTATAAACGCATATCTTGGATGCCTGTGGACCGAAGCCTGCATTCGTGGTTACTCATTCGACAAGACCAAAATTGAATATGACAAGGTACCGGCGAACCCTACGACGTCCTGCAACGAGACTCTCCGGCTTACTCAGGAGATCACAACTCAAGAAGGTATCGTACAAGTCCCGAAAATCGAGGTTCCAAAAATCGAGGTAACGTCTGGCCAAGTTATGTACGAGTATGAACTGCTCAAAAGCAAACTTGCCGTCCGTGATCCCGACAAACTGGCGAAAATCGAGAATCTGAGCGTTATAATGGTCAACCCCGTTTTTTGCGTCAGGGACGGCGGAATTGAGCGCTGGGAAAAGGTCAGGCCGGAGATTGTGTTAAGACTCGTCAACCAGCCACAATTCCAGTTCCGATAGCCGATAGATCGATGCGTTCCATGCCAATGCTCCATACAAAAGCAAGTCGCTGTCATTCTTCAACACCGATTAGAAAACCTTTTTGGGAAGGTGTTCTGGGCCAATGAGACAAATGAAAAAAGAAATTGAAGACTATTTCTCCCAATTCCCTGCGGAGATTCAGGACCGATTGATGCGCATTCGCGCCATCTGCTTTGAAGAAGTCCCTGATGCTGACGAAGCCATAAGATACCGAATGCCGACCATCCTCTGGCATGGCAATTTACTGTACTATGCCGCGTTCAAAAAGCACACTAGTTTTTTTGAACATGAGCTGAATTGCTCTCTTGTCTGACAGCAAATTGTCTGAATACTATGAAGCCAAGAAACAATAGAGGAGTTGCATATGCTTAAAGGCATTCCCGAAATAATTTCACCGGATTTACTCAAGATTCTTGACGAGATGGGTCATGGCGACGATCTTGTGATCGGCGATTCGAATTATCCCGCAGCGAGCAACGCCAAGCGGCTTGTGCGCGCGGATGGCCAGAATGTGCCCGACATGCTGGATGCAATCTTGAGCCTCTTCCCGCTCGATACTTTTGTGGAGAAGCCTGTAACCCTGATGCAGGTCGTAAAAGGGGACCCAACGGTGCCCGAAGTGCAGGACCGGATTCGGGCTGTGGTACGCAAACACGATCAGCGCGGCGATGCTGCAATTGGCACCACGGAGCGCTTTGAGTTTTACGAGCGCGCCAAGCAAGCCTATGCTATCGTTGCGACCACCGAACACGGAGCCTACGGCTGCGTCATTCTCAAGAAGGGCGTCATTCACTAGTTTTTAGGCGACTCTTTGTGCACTCTGTCGCGGCGAAAAGAGTAGCTGTCCTGCAGGCTTAGCGCCCATGCCACGAACGGACAATTTCGGCATAGCGATTTTGCACCACCTCGATGACAGACTCCCAGGAACTGTACAACGTACTCCTTGCGTTCTGTCCCACCGTTCGGCGCAAAGAGTCGTTCTGGATTGCCCGTGTGATGGTTTCGGCATAATCGCGTTCGGCATTATTGCTCAAAAAACCATTCTCTCCATCGACGATACCTTCTGCGGTGGGTGAATGCTGTATCATCACGGTCGGCAACTCGAGTGCGGCTGCTTCCTTTATTGTCAGGCTGGATGTGTCATAAAGCGAGGGGAAAAGCAGCAAGTCCGCCCGCGCGTAGGCTCTTTTTATAAATTCTCTATCACGAACAATGCCACGAAATTCAACCTTCCCTGAAAAACCAAATTCGCCAACCTTCTGCTCCATGGCCCCGCGATATCTGCCATCTCCGATAAAAACCATCTTAAAGGGAATCTCCTTCTGGTTAAGAACATTGAGCGCTTCGATGATCAAGTCTACGTTCTTCTCTGGGATGTGTTGCCCAACATAGACAAAAACAAATATGTCGTCAGGGACATTCAGGAGCACCCCGCCCTCTCTTCTCAAGACGGGAATTTCGGAGATGTCGACAGAGAGGTCTGTGCCGTTTGGCATTACCTCTATATCGCCGGAATAGCCATAGTCGCGAAGAATCGATATTGTCTCATGATTTGGCACCCAGACAAAGTCTGCCCTCTTGTAGTAGTCCCGCAGATATTGCATGGCAATAGCAACTAAAGGCTTGACCTTGAGCGTATGCTCAAATTCCGGTCGATACTTTGTATGAAAGGTAGTAACGAGCGGAATATTTCGGCGTCTCGCTATGTTTTGCGCCAAGACTCCAGAAGCAAACGGGCAATGGGAGTGCACGAGATCGAAAGGTATGTCGAAGACGTCAATGGTAAGTTTTTCTTTCAGAATTCCGCCGCGCAGGCGCTTCTCTTTGATCTCACCAGTGATCGTGATTCCTGCCCGGTAAGGGGGCCGAGCGCCAAAGGCAACTGAAGGCATCCGATAGACCGGAAATTCCTCGTTGTCATAATAATCGGGCGAGTCCACGGTAACGACGCACGAGGGTCCTGCTTTTCTATTGAGCCACAACGCGTATTGGCGCGTAACCATGGCCACGCCATCAGTGATTGGCGCATAGGAATCGTTAAAAACGCCGGTTATTAATCCATCTTTCAAATCGTTCAAAGTCCTCCCGTTTTCTTCAGGGCGGCTCCAATTACTTGATCCATATTATAGTACTTATACTCGGCAAGCCGACCTATAAAGCGCCAGTGTCCCTTAGCCTCCATCGCTTCCACCTCTTGCATGTACTGAGTACGTTTCTCAATATTTTCTTTTGTCATAACAATATAATATGGCTCACCAGAGGCTTTTGGATATTCGAAGCATACAGTCGTCTTGGGCGAGTTTTCTTCGAGGAAGTACTTATATTCCGTAATGCGCGTCCAATCGTAGTCGTTGGGATAATTTACTACAGGGGCAGGCTGGTAATGTTCCTGATCGAAAGTACGGTAAACCAGATCAAGCGATCGGTACTCAAGCTTCCCATATTTGTAGTCAAAAAATCGGTCGAGTTCTCCCGTAAAAACGGTGAGGTCCGCCGCTATTTCGTCCTTGATCTTGAACCAATCGGTGCCAAGGAGAATGCTGATATTGGGATGATTGAGCATTTCATCTACCATCGCTGTGTAGCCGTGTGCGGGTATGCCCTGATAGGGGTCAGAAAAATACCGGCTATCCCGATTTGTCCGCACTGGAATGCGCGAGGCGACCTCAGCCGAAAGCAAGGCAGGGTCGCGTTCCCACTGCTTGCGCGTGTAATTCTCAAAAAAAACCGAGTAGAATCGCTCGCCAACCTGAGAAACCACGGCATCGCGGAAGGTCTGAGGCGGCGTTTCAAACTTCGATCGGCGTACCTCTTCCGCCAGGAAAGCGGGAACTTCTGCGGTCGAGATGCTCATGCCAAAAAGCTCATTGATCGTGTCAGCCTGAATGGGGAACGGAATAAACCGACCGTCCACATAAGAAAGTACGCGATGTTGAAAATAGTGAAAGTCAGTGAAGCGTTGCACAAAATCCCACACCGCTTTGTTACTGGTGTGGAAAATGTGGGGGCCATAGGTGTGAATAGTAATTCCTGCTTCGTTTTTGGCGTCGTGGCAATGACCTGCCACGTGCCGGTGCAGCTCAACGATGAGTACTTTGCGGCCTTGTTCGGCCAAAGTTCGGGCGGCAGTAGAACCAGCCAGCCCAGCGCCAACGACGACTACATCAAAGTATTTCATGTGTAACTCCGAGTTTCATCCTAACTGCAAAGTCGACCCGGGTCTAGGGCTGAAGGGCTGAATAGATACCTCAAGGTACCTGTACCTTATGACCGACCTCGGGAAATGGCGCATTTTGCGGATTTGGGAACTCCCGACAGAATTTACGTCATCACCGTCAAGGCTCTACCGCTCCCTCTACTGGTCCCTATGTGTTTATGCATTGAATTACTCCCACCCTTTGTAGAGCGTTACCATCACGACGGTAACCCATGGATAAAAAAGGTGAAAAAAATATTTGACAGATTTGAAAAGCGGCCCTACAATAATGCGTGTACGTTCACGCATGTGTACGTACACGCACTTTAAGTTTATATATCACATGGAGATGCAAAAGTGACTGTTCGGGGTATTGCAGAAAAAGCGGGTGTTTCAATCGGAACCGTGGACAGAGTCATCCACAATCGGGGACGTGTCTCGCCCGAAACACGAGACAAGATTCTGGCCATAATCGCCGAATCCGGCTATACCCCCAACCCTATCGCCCGCCACCTTAAGCTCAACAAAAAACACACTTTTGCGGTTATCATGCCCGCCCCTTACGAAGACTCAAGCTATTGGCAAGTGGCCTGTGCGGGTATGCAAAAGGCACAAAAGGAACTGGCTGCCTTTGGGGTCGGCATCAAGAAATTCGAGTTTAACCGCTATAGGCGGCAGTCCTTTGCCAAAGTGATGACCAGCTTCAACCCAGCAAGCTTTTCTGGCCTCCTCATGGCACCAGTGCTTCCGGAAGAAAGCTCTGCCCTACTTGCAACATTGCCAAAAGACTACCCGGTCGTCTTCTTTGATGCGCAATTGCCCAACTACAAACCCCTTTGCTACATTGGCCAAAATGCCTTCCAAAGCGGCGTCATTGCCGGTAGACTTCTTGAAGCCTTTTCCCGGCGTCAGGGACCGTACGTTATCGTAAGCACGCATAGCGAGGATTTCCATATCCAAAAAAGAATTGAAGGGTTCCGCTCATACTTTTCAACCAAGAACTACACGATCGAAATAAGAGAAGGTTTCGACATCGAACACAAAGAGCAATGCGAAGCCCTAGTGCGCCGCATAACTATGGAGTTTCCGAACATGGATGGCATTTTTGTGACGAATGCCTCTGCTCACGGGATCGCCTCTGCCATAAACACACGTCCGGGGCGCGACCACGTCACCGTAGTCGGCTACGACCTTGTTCACAATAACATTTCTGAGCTCCAGAAAGGTACCATCGACTGCATTCTCTCCCAGCGTCAGGATCTACAGGGCTATAGGGGTATTTACCAGCTTTACAGCAAAATCGTCCTCGGTCAGGAGGTCGACTCTACTATCGAGATGCCAATCGACATTTATCTAAAAGAGAACATCATGCAGGAGCCCTTTGTCGAATTCGAAAACAGCATTGCTGCGCCGAATGGTACAAGTCCGGCAGGTTTAGAAAGAATCGCACAGTAATAGCGGACTCAATGTAATTGGATATGACGGAAATCGAGTGTGCTTGAGATTGTGAATCTAGCCCTGGTAAGGGGCTTAAGATAAAAGAGGAGGAAAGAGAAGTGAAGAAAACTTTCAGCGTTCTTCTGATTCTGGTCCTTGCCTGTTCAGTGGTGTTTGGTCAGGCAAAAGCAGGCAAAAAACCGCTCATCGGCGTGTCCATCTGGAGCTCCACCGATACGCTTGGCAGCCAGTGCAAGCGCATTCTGGACGCCGCAGCCAAAGCATTGGATGTCAACATCATGTATGTTGACCAGGGTCATATCTCCGAACAGGTGACTGCTTCGGCAGAAACCCTGTGCGCAGCCGGCTGCGATGGCATTATCATCTGCAACTCCGCATCCGCAGAAATGACGTCGGTTATCAACACCTGCACAAAGAACAAAGTCTACTGCGCACAGTTCTTCCGAATCATCGATCCGAAGACTAACCCCAATGAGTACGCCCTTGCCTGCAAGTCGCCGTACTATATTGGCGCTGTGCACGAGAACGAAGTTGAAAATGGGACAAAACTTGTTCAGGCGTTGTGCGAAAAAGGTTGCCGGAAGATCGCGCTTGAAGGCTGGGAAGCTGGCGACGCAACGTTCCTGCTCCGTTGGGAAGGCTACAAGGCCGGTATCGATGCATGGAACAAGGCTCATCCGAACGACAAAGCAGTCTTGCTTGCACCGCAGTACGGTGGCACCACCTCTGACACTGGACGCGCAACCGCAGAAGCCATTATCAATGCAAACCCCAATATTGACGCGCTCATCGTAGCTGGCGGTGGCGGAGATACTTTGGTTGGCGCTCTTGCTGCTATCGATTCCTTAGGCCTCAAAGGCAAGATCAAAGTTGCGTCCACGGACTTCCTTGCTGATCTCGATAAGCAACTCGCATCTGGCGGCATGGCAGTTGAATCTGGTGGCCACTATTGTGACCCGCTGTTCGCCTTCATGCTCGTCTACAATGCGGTGAGAGGCAAATACCAGAAGCCGGCCAACAGCTTCTACGAGATTAAATTCCCCTACCTATATGTCGCTTCGCCGGAAGATTATGCTGCGTATGCAAAATACTTTGTCAACACGCTCCCCTACAACGCGGACGAACTCCGTGCGCTTGCCAATTTGAGCGAACCAGACCTTGCCAAAGCTGCTGCTACATTGTCTATCCAGGATGTACAGAAACGCCATAAGTAAGAATAGTTAAAAAGTGGGGTTGTTTTGTGCAACCCCACAGTTTATCCTTTTGAAGAACTTTGAATTGAAGGACTTCGAAAAGATTGAGCTCAAAGCTTTGTATAGCAATCAATGGTTTATGTCATTGGCTCTAGTTTATTAGAGTATTTGCGCACAAGCGAATTTGCGGATAATTGAGTAAATTGTAAAGTCAGGTGGTAGCATGAGCGCAACTATCGCGAAATTTAAGGCCAGCAAGTATTTTGGGATTGTAACTCTCCTGGTCATGACCCTTCTCTTCTGGTTTGTATTCAGACTTTTGTCGCCCGATAATTTTGGTTCGACAAAGCTGCTAATAGGTTATCTTCAAACAAGCATCCAATACGCCATTGGTGGATGCGGTCTCTATTTCATCGTAGTTATGGGACTCTTCGATTTTAGTGTTGGCGCAAATATTGTTCTGTCGTCGCTGGTGGGCGTTTTGCTCTCGCGCCAGTTCGGCTACTGGGGCCTCATTCTTGGCTGCGTCCTGTGTGGGACCCTTATTGGAGCCTTTAATGGGCTACTTTATTCGAAACTGCGTATTCCGTCCATGATTGTGACGGTAGGCTTGATGCTCATTCTGGAAAGCGTCGCAAATTATGTCGTGAAACTGGACACCGCTGGCTTTCCAGGCAAACTCACCGATAAAAGTGTACTTATTTTTAACGGAGCACCATGGAATTATGTTGTCGCCGCGCTCGCCTTTCTACTTGCCGTATTTCTGCTGCGGTACACAAAAGTCGGTACATATTGCAGAGCCATTGGAAGCAACGAATATATCGCCAAGAATATGGGTGTTAATGTAGAAAAATACAAATTTCTTGGTTTTGTTATACTGCACTTCTTTGTTGGAATTATGGGACTTCTTACGGTCAGCTATGGTCAGGGTATGTTAGCAGTAACCGGGATGGCTTCCATGGATCGCAATTTCAAACCCCTGATGGGAACTTTTTTTGGTGTCGCTTTTACCAAGTCTGGGTATCCAGTGACAGCTATTTTTATTGGGGAATTCATAATTACCATGATCTTTAACGGGTTGGTAGCGCTCAACGTACCAACGACGATCAATGACTTTGTGACAGGAGCAGTCTTGCTCGCCATCGTTACACTGACCAATAGGGGACGCAAAGGCAGCGTTGTCAAATAAGCCAAATAAGAGAGACAGAGCAGCGCTATGAGTGAAATCATTCTACGATCTGAAAAGGTCAACAAGCATTTTGGAATTACACACGCCGTTAAAGACGTTTCGCTCGAATTTGAAAGCGGCGAAATCCATGGGCTTATTGGTGAAAACGGTTCTGGCAAATCGACCTTTTGCTCAATGCTGTGCGGAATCTACCCAGTCTCCAGCGGGAAGTTCTTTCTCGAGGGTAAAGAGCTGAAAGTTAGAACGCAGGTCGATGCCAACCACCAAGGCGTTTCTATTGTTGTGCAGGAAATGGGCACTCTGCCGGGCCTCAGTGTCGCAGAGAATATTTTCCTTGGTGAAGAAGAAAGATTCATGCACGGGCCCGTCAAAGATTCTGCTGCAATGAACCGTGAAGCGCAGGCCCTCTTGGACAAATACGGATTCAAGTTCATAAGAGCAGAATCCATGATCGAAAACTATAGTTTTGAAGTCCGAAAGTTAGTAGAAATTGTCAAAGCCACGTATTTTGGGCCAAAAGTTGTTGTTATTGACGAGACCACGACTGCGTTGAGCCAGGCCGGACGAGAGGCTTTGTTTAGAGTGATGGATGCTATTAAGAAACAAGGCAACCTTGTTATCTTCATATCGCATGATTTGGACGAGGTTTTGGAACACACCGATCGAATTTCCGTGCTACGCGACGGCGAGCTCATGGGTACTGTAAAAAGCGGTTCAGTAAGTGTCGATGAACTCAAGCTCATGATGGTTGGCCGCGAACTGGACAAACATTATTACCGCACCGATTACGGCGAGCCAATATCAGATGAAGTCGTGCTCGAGGTTAAGAATCTCTCCGTGCCAGGAGAAATAGATAATATCAGCTTTTCCTTGCACAAAGGCGAGATTCTAGGCTTTGGCGGGCTCTCCGAATGCGGTATGCACGAGGTAGGCAAGGCAATTTTCGGTGGCTCCTTTGACCGCAAGGGCACGGTAACTTTGCGCGATGGTTTAGATGGTTCTTCCGAAGGCATTGCCATCAATTCGATTCCAAAGGCAATAAAGCATGGGGTGGCCTACGCGTCCAAGGATCGTGATAACGAGTCTGTAGTCCTTGCGGATTCCATTCTGGACAATATCTGTCTGCCATCGCTCGATGACCTTGCAAATCACGGGCTCTTGAACAATGGGACACTGCGGCGCTTTGCGCAGAAATACGCCGAGCTCATGAGCGTAAAGATGCGCGACATCGATCAATATGTTTCAGACCTTTCTGGCGGCAACAAACAAAAGGTCGTCCTTGCACGATGGCTTGGTAAAGATTCGGATATTCTTGTGCTGGACAGCCCGACGCGCGGCATTGATGTTAAGGTAAAGGCCGATATTTACAATCTCATGAGCGAGCTCAAGAAGAAAGGAAAGTCCATCATTATGATATCGGAAGAGCTTCTGGAACTGCTTGGAATGAGTGATCGGATCTTGATTATGAAAGACGGAAAAATCAACGGCGAGTTCTTGCGGAGTCCTGAGTTAGACGAAAAAGATCTCATTGCCAAGATGATTTAGGCAGGTTAGTGCGAAAGACCTGGAAAGTTAAAGGCTAGAGGTAAAGCAAGAAATGAGTAAGAAGCAAGCTGATATTACCGACGAAGCCCTGCTCGGACAGAAGCAGAAGCACCATGCAATTATTCGAAATCTGATGCCCCTTTTCGGTCTTATCGGAATCGTCGTCATCTTTTCTATTCTTACGGGCGGAAAGATTATTGATCCCAACAATATCTCGCTCATGTTGAGTCAGGTTTATGTGCTTATGATCTCGTCCATGGGTGTATTCATGATAATGACGGTAGGTGGGCTCGATTTTTCACAAGGGTCAATTCTTGGTCTGACATCGATAGTTTTCTGCTGGGTTTCACAATCGAATATTGTGCTTGGAGTTTTGGCTGCAGTTGCCGCGGGTGCCGCAATGGGCGCCTTTAACGGGTTTTTCCACGTCAAGTTCAAGATTGCGTCGTTTATTGTCACGATTTGTACCATGTATTTCTTCCGCGGGCTCTGCAAATATATAACGACAAACGGGCCAGTACCTGCGAGTCTGAACGTCATCGCGCTAAACGAAACCTGGTTTAAGGTTTTGCTCACCCTGGTTGTTTTGGCCATTGGGTTCTTCTTCATTCACTTTACAAGACTTGGCTATGATCTGAGGGCCATAGGCGCCGGAGAGACTGCCGCCCGGTTCTCTGGCAGCCGCCCAGACCTTGTAAAGTTCTCAGTGTATATGGCGGCGGGAGCCATTACCGGTTTTGCCTCGTTTATCAATGTCATAAAGGTTGGATCCATTACGGGCACTGCCGGCACCCAACTCGAGACACAGATTTTAATTTCCCTCGTTTTGGGCGGCATGCCAATATCGGGCGGCGCAAAGGCCCGATTTTCCAATATTATTATTGGAACCTTGACATACTGCGTCTTGGAGAAGAGCCTTCCAATGGTGTTCCCTATTTCCGCAACCCAACAGCTCGTAAAAGGCATAATATTCTTGGCCGTCGTGGCGCTTACTATCGATAGAGAATCGCTCCGTGTGATAAAATAGGGGAGCAACTGATGAGTGGAAGATTGTAGGCAACAACAACAGAGGGAGAATCAAAATGGAAAATGACACAAGACCCCGATACGTACTGGGCATAGACTATGGCACCGACTCTTGCCGCGCGGTCGTAACCGATGCACGCAACGGCAAGGAAGTAGCAACCGCGACGGCGCTCTATCCGCGCTGGGCAAAGGGCCTTTATTGTAATCCGGCCAAGAACCAATTCCGTCAGCACCCGCTGGACTATATTGAATCCCTCGAATCTGTAATGGAACAGGTTTTTGAGAGGACTGACGACAGGGTTCTACCGTACGTCGAGGGGATTGCGATCGACACGACAGGTTCAACCCCTTGTCTTATCACGGAGAAACTCGAGCCGCTCGCTCTTTTGCCGGAATTCGAAAACGATCCGGATGCCATGTTCATTCTATGGAAAGATCATACATCGACACAGGAAGCAGCGCAAATAAACGAGCTCGCACATTCCTGGAAAATTGACTATACGATGTACGAAGGCGGTGTTTATTCTTCGGAATGGTTCTGGGCAAAAATACTGCACGTCGCAAAGACCAATCCTCGCGTTATAAAGGCAGCTTTTTCGGCAATTGAACACAGTGATTGGATGCCCGCACTGCTCACCGGGCTTGTGGGGCGCCCTGCGCTCGGCACGTATGGCACACCCGACGTTCTTAAGCGAAGCCGCTGTGCCATGGGGCACAAGGCTATGTGGCACGAGAGCTTCGGCGGCTACCCCAGCGACGAGTTCTTAGGGGCACTGGAAGGGCGCGACAGAAACCTCGTGCGGATAAAGAACACGCTCGGTACAAAAACCTACACCAGTGACACCGAATTCGGAAAACTCACGGAAGAATGGGCACAGAAGCTCCACCTCTCTGCTGGAATTCCTGTGGCGGTCGGAGCTTACGACGCACACATGGGAGCGGTGGGAGGCGGCATTGCCAAAGGTATACTCGTAAAGGTGATGGGAACAAGCACCTGTGATATGATCGTGGGGCCGAGGCCGGATGCGGTGCACGGAGAGAAGGAGCGCCTGGTACGCGGCATCTGTGGTCAGGTGGACGGTTCTGTGGTACCAGGCATGATTGGCTATGAGGCCGGTCAAAGCGCCTTTGGGGACACGTATGCATGGTTCAAAAACCTGTTGATGTGGCCATTTACTGCGATGACCGCGGACGGTGCACAGTCTCTAGCCGCTGCAAGCAGCAATCTTACGCCTGAACAGCTTGCCAAGCTTGGTGCGAGCGTGGATGCACAACTGATGCCGGCTCTGGAAAAGGCTGCCACAGCAATCGACCCCCAGGAGTCTGGCATTCTTGCGCTCGATTGGCTCAATGGAAGGCGTACACCAGATGCAAACCAGGAGCTCAAAGGCGCCATCAAGGGCTTAAGCCTTGGCACAAGCGCTCCCATGATCTACCGGGCCCTGATAGAAGCCACTGCCTATGGTGCCCGAGCCATTGTGGAGCGCTTTGAACAGGAAGGCATAAAAATCGAGCGTGTGCGCGGCATTGGCGGCGTGGCGCGCAAATCTCCGCTCGTCATGCAAATCGTCGCCGATGTGCTGGGAAGGCCCATCGAAATCGTCGCAAGCGACCAGAGTGTGGCACTCGGTGCAGCGATGTTTGCTGCAGTCGTTGCTGGCATCTATGACTCGATTCCACAAGCGCAAAGCGCGATGGCCCCTGCCATTGAAAAAGTGGTGTCGCCCAACGCACAGCAAGTGGCAATTTACGACAAGCTTTACAAAGAATACCTAGAGTTCGGCGCATTTATTGAGAGGGAGCTAAAGAAGGAGTCTGTATGAAATTATTCAGCAACTACACCTTCTGGTTCGCGGTGGGAACGCAAACGCTGTATGGGCCGGAAGTAATCGCACAGGTAACCGATCACGCAAAAAAGATGGCTGCATTCTTCAACGATAATGCGACCATCCCCGCCACGGTAGTTCCGGTGGTAGTTACCTCGCCTGAAGAAATTACATCGTTTTTTATAAAAGCCAATGCAGACCCGAATTGCGCCGGCGTTATGACCTGGATGCACACCTTTTCCCCTTCAAAAATGTGGATTCAGGGGCTTATGGAGAATACGAAGCCCCTTCTGCACCTTCATACGCAATTCAACCGTGAAATCCCCTGGGATACCATCGATATGGACTTCATGAACCTGAATCAGTCCGCTCATGGTGACCGTGAGCACGGATTCATTCATACCCGACTGGGCAAAAAGCGGAAGGTGGTGGTCGGTTTCTGGCAGGACGAGGCAGTGGTTGAGCGGATCGCGCTGTGGATGCGCGCGGCGATAGCTTTTGCGGATGGCAAGGCATCCAAGGTGTCACGCCTGGGCGACAACATGCGTGAAGTCGCTGTCACCGATGGCAACAAGGTGGCTGCGCAGATAAAGTTCGGTTGGCAGGTGAACGGCTACGGTGTCGCCGAGCTTGCCGAACGCTATAAGGCGGTTAATCAGCGTGAAGTTGAGCAGAAACTTGCCGAGTACGAAGCACGCTATTTTGTGCCGGACGCCCTCAAGCGCGACAGTACTCAATTTCAAAAGGTGCGCGAGCAGGCTGCCATCGAGATCGCCTTGCGTCAATTCCTGCACGACACCGGCGCAGGTGCTTTTACCACGACATTCGAGGATCTTGCCGGGCTGCCTCAGTTGCCAGGCCTTGCTGTTCAAAACCTTATGGCAGAAGGAATTGGATTCGGAGCCGAGGGCGATTGGAAAACTGCGGCGCTGGTGCGCGCCATGAAGACCATGTCCAAAGGGCTGAGCGGTGGCACGTCGTTCATGGAAGACTACACCTACAACTTGGTGCAGGGCCAAGAGATGGTGCTCGGTGCCCACATGCTGGAAGTGTGTCCGACCATTGCGGCGGAGAAGGCGCGCATAGAAGTGCATCCGCTGTCTATTGGCGGCAGGGACGACCCGGCGCGGCTTGTGTTCGATGCTCACCCTGGAAAAGCAGTTGCTGCGAGCATGGTGGAACTTCAGGATAACTATCGGCTGATCATAAATGAGGTTGAGGCGATCGCCCTGCCCCACGCCATGCCAAAGCTTCCTGTAGCACGGGCACTCTGGAAGCCATATCCCGATTTCAAGTCCGGACTCGAGCTCTGGATCCTCGCAGGTGGCGCCCACCATACAAGTTTCTCGTACGCAGCTTGTACCGAGATGCTCGAAGATTATGCGCGCATTGCTGATATCGAGACTGTCGTGATCGGCAAAGACACCAACGCCGCGGAATTGAGGCGGTCACTGGAGGTGTAGACGCACCTATCGTAAGGCCAAAGCGCACGCAAAGGGCGCGAGTGGGACGCACAGGCGAAGAGGGTGGCAAAGCGCACGGGCAGAGCATATGGGCAACCAGAAGCCCGCTATTTGTCCTGCCCGTAGCTCGTCTTCATGAAGTTCTTCATGACATCGACGTCTTCGGGCTTAAGCACCTCGGGTTTTCCGATCGCACGGGCAAGCAAGTAAATGTGTGCGGTCTTTTCCAGGACTGCACACACTTTGAGCGCTTCCTCAAAGCTCAATCCTACGCAGACCGCGCCATGGTTGGGCAAGAGCAGCGCCTTTTCGTCTCCCAGCGCCGCAATTACCGACTCCGCAAGCGCCTCGGTCCCTGGAAGCTCGTAATGACTGCACGAAACGCGCTGCCCGATAATCTCGGCAAAATCCTCCGAAATGGCAGGTATTTCCTCATGCAGGGTGCCGAACACACTCGAGTAGATGGCGTGAGTATGCAGCACTGCCAGCACATCCGGCCTGTGCGCATAAATTGCAAGATGCAAGCGAAATTCGATGGATGGCTTGCGCTTGCCTTCCACAATCCTGCCGTTCTCATCCATCACGACCACATCGTCCGCCACGATATCGTCATAGGGCATACCGCTCGGTTTTATATACACGAGCCCGGTCTCAGGGTCCTTGAGGCTCAAGTTCCCCCAGGTGCCCACCGTCAGCCCCTGATGCAGCAGCCGCTTCCCGCCGTCCACGATCTCATTTTTATACGCTTCTCGCACTATTTGCATAGAATTTCCTCTCATAATCTTTCAAACTCAATGTGGTATCTAACCGCAAAAAAAACGAAACGCAGAAAGAAAACCATGTAATCCGCTATTTTGCCCTTTTTGTCCTTCTATTTTGCACAAAAGGGCCTTAAAATACAACATAAAGCTTACTAAGGACCAGACATGAGATTCTACGTCGGAGTAACAGACAGTGACTGGTTTAGATACTTGCGCAAGCTCAAGCCGCAGCCAGAAGACATTAATTTCTGGCAACCAAGTAGTAGGCAACCGGCCATCCTCAAGCGCGGCGAGCCTTTCCTTTTTAAGCTACATGTCCCATATAATAAAATAGCTGGCCTGGGTTTTTTCTCAACATTCGCAGTATTGCCCTTGGGTACGGTTTGGGAAGCATTTAAAGAACGAAATGGCGCGGCGAGCCTGCGCCAACTTGCTCAGAAAATCGCACATTATCAGGGTCTACATCAGGGCTTTAACCCGCTTACCATAACGATCGGATGCAATATTTTGACCGATCCGATTTTCTTTGAAGACGAAGAAATGATTGATGCACCGCTCGATTGGCAGAGTAATATTGTGAGAGGGAAATACTACTTCACTGACACACCTGTAGGGGCACGACTCTGGGATGAGGTCCGACAACGTCTTGAGAGAAGGAATTTCTATCAACGTCAGTCCGAACCAGAAATCGAATCTGCCCTAAGCGACTCCGTGGAACCTCAGTACGTGGAAGTAATGTCAAAGGTAAGGCTGGGGCAATCGGCGTTTCGTTTCATGGTCACAGAGGCTTATAATAGTACGTGCGCCATTACAGCTGATCACACGCTGCCAGTTCTTGAAGCTGCCCATATCAAGCCCTTCGCCGAACACGGCCCGCCAGTGGTGTCAAATGCCCTTCTCCTGAGAGCAGATCTGCACAAACTCTTCGATGATGGCTATCTGACCATTACTCCGGATTTGCACATTGAAGTCAGTAGTGCTTTAAGAGAAGTCTTTAACAATGGCAAAGCCTATTATGCATTCCATGGAAAACAACTGGCTCGCATTCCCGAAAAAGAAACTGAACGACCTTCGTCCGAGTTTCTCTGTTGGCATAACGAACACGTATTTGAATCCTGGAAGAATTCTGCCTAGAGCAGCCTTACGCCTTGGCACGATTATTATTCCAGCGGCTGACTCGCCAGGCTCAAATTCACGTGGCAGTACCCGCCCGGATGCTTTTGCAGGTAATCCTGGTGGTAATCCTCCGCCGGATAAAACGGCATCGCAGGCAAAAGCTCAGTCACAATGGGCTTCTTGTATCTTTTGCTTGCCGTAAGCGAGGCAATGACATCTTGGGCGATCTTGCGCTGTTCTTCGCTCTGATAGAAGATGACAGAGCGGTATTGGGTGCCAAAATCGTTTCCCTGGCGGTTGAGCTGCGTGGGATCGTGCATCCTGAAAAAGTGACGCAAAAGGTCTTTATACGATATTACGGCCGGGTCAAACTCAATTTTGAGGGACTCCGCATGGCCAGTCGTGTCCGTACAGACTTGCTCATACGTTGGATTGGCAAGCGTTCCGCCGCAGTACCCCACGGTTGTAGAGATAACGCCTGGTAAGCGCCTAAAATATTCCTCGGTGCCCCAGAAACAACCGGCCGCGAATACCGCCACTTCGCGATGTGCGGTCGCGTCCTTCTCTCCGCCCTGCTCGCTCGGATCGTTTTGGTTGTGCGGATCAATTTGGCCCGATTGACTGGCCTTCTTTGTTTGACCATCTCTTTGAGCAACATACTCCGGGAAAAGCTTCAGGTACTCTCCGTAACCTTCTTTTTCAAGATCCTGCACCGGGATAAACCGAAGCGCCGCCGAATTGATGCAATAGCGCAACCCAGTGGGATCGGGACCATCCGGGAAGACGTGCCCAAGGTGTGAATCCGCATCTGCACTGCGCACCTCGATGCGCCTCATCCCAAAACTCGAATCCTCTTTTTCCACGACCGCATCATTAGAAAGCGGCTTTGTAAAGCTCGGCCAGCCCGAGCCCGAGTCGAACTTGTCGGTCGAGCTGAAAAGTGGCTTGCCGGAAACGACGTCGACGTAAATGCCCGGCTCGTGGTTGTTCCAATATGCGTTATTAAAGGCGGGTTCTGTGCCGCATTCTTGCGTCACATAGTACGATTCCGGGCTGAGTTTCTGTTTGAGATCGTCTTTTGATGCGTCCTTCGACGTATTCGATTGAGCTTGCAATTCTGATAGTTTCTTAGAAATGTTCACGTCCTCTCCTTCCTTGTCTTGACCGATTTGATCGTGCAAGTTTGTCGCGTCTTCTCTGACAACCACAGGCAACGCTTGTGCCCCTTGCAGTGCCTCCACTTGTGTGGTCTTCGAAGGGACACACGCAGCAAGGCCAAGTGCGGCTATTATAACTAACGCAAGCTGAGCAAGCGCCATGGTTTTCAGCGCCGCGCCAAGAGTCAATAAGTTACCGAACCTTCTCAAAACGAACTCTCCGTCATTAAGATATCTATTTGGAGCAGACCTCGGCAATCCGGTTTGAGTGCATCACTCCAACGCGTCACTCATCGGAGCAATTGTAGTTTACCGAAACGCTGCCAAAGCAATATTTCGTTGACAAATATGAAAACAGGATCGATAATCGTTAATCGATAGCACGAGGCTATTCGTGGAAAGTCTTGTCTTGCTAAAGGAGGATTTATGGACCGAAACCAGGTTTTGGCTCAGTTCTTCGGCGATGAAGAATTCCCCGTAGAATGGGCAAATGAGGAAGAGAAAAAGCTCTTCTGGTGGTTTGATGATCTGCACTGCCCCAATCCTGTTTCACCAATGTATTTTAGTATGGACGGCTGGTGGGGACCGACTTGCGAATATATGTATCGCAGGTTCGATAATCCGTTGGGGTACAAGTGGCCTGCAAAACGCGTCAATGGTTATGTCTATACGGCGATTGTGCCGCGTAGCGAAGAGGAAGAGGCGGCAACGCTGCCCTATTACAGTTGGGTAATGCCTAGCTATGCCACGGACTTCCTCACGCTATGGAGAGATCGCTACATCCCCGAGGTAAAAGCCAATTTCGCGTATATCGACAATTATGACGCCGAGCATGCTTCTCTGCCTGAGTTGATGATTCACCTTGAGGAAATGATCGATATCCAGGAAAGGCATTTCCGTCTGCACTGGATTCTGAATTACGCACAATTCCAAGTTTCGTCGGATTTTGGCGCCGTCGTCAAAGAACTCTTGGGCGAAGTCCCTGCAGAGCTTCTTGGTAAGGTGAATATCTCCCGAGCAGACAGGAACTGGGATAGCTTGCGCGATCTCTGGAAGCTCAAAGAGATGGTAAAGGGAAACAAGGAACTCAGTGAGGCCTTTAAAACCGGCAAAGATGGCGCGGCAATCCGCGGATTGCTCGAGAAAACCAAAGTTGGTCAGGAATTCCTGAAGGACGTTCAGGCGTACGCAAATGAGTTTGGATACAAGTCCATTTACACCCACGAATACAGGTTCAAACTGTGGGTTGAAGACAACACTCCAATTCTTGAACAAATAAAGAACTACTTTGATAGCGATTACGACTTCAATAAAGCGTACAACCACAGTATTCAGGAGCAGGACGAAGCGATTGCGGAATTGCGCAGGCGAATGAGTTCCAAATCTCAGGCGGACAAGGATCGATTTGAAAAAGCTCTAGACCTCAACCTCAAAATGATGCCGTTGACTCCAGACCATCACTTCTATTTCGATCAGTCCACATACGCCCGCATGAGAATCGTACTGCTGCGCGTTGCACGGAAAATGGTAAAAGAGGGCATGCTCGACGATCCGGAAGACATTATGTATCTGGAATATGAGCAGCTGAGACGCTATGTTGCCAGCCCCAAAACCTATGACGGAAGAAGCCTCATTAAGAAAGCCAAAGCCGAAATGGAAAAAGCGAGCAAGATCACTCCGCGGCCTTGGATTGGCACCGTAAACAACTGGGGCATGTACACTGAACCTTACCATATGCTGTGGGGTTATCCAGAAAGGTTCGAAAAAGACTTTGGCCGCGGTGGCGTCAAAGGCACCGTAAAAGGTATCGCTGCGTCTCCGGGCGTCGTTGAGGGTGTGGCACACGTAGTCCATAGCCCCGCTGAATTCGACTCGGTACAGAAGGGTGAAATACTTGTGTGCATCATGACTAACCCTGCATGGGTCGTCGTATTCAGCAAGGTTGCCGCAATTGTCACCGATGCCGGCGGCGTGCTCTCTCACAGCGCCATTACGGCCCGAGAATTCATGATCCCAGGTGTCGTTGGTACCAGCAATGCCACGAAGACGATCAAGACAGGCGACAAAATCAGAGTTGATGGTAGCAAGGGAGTTGTAGAGATTCTTTGAATTCTTTGTAATGAAAGCTGCTCCAACCATGTGTTGGAGTAGCTTAATCTTTTGCGATTGCAAAAACATGTAAGGAGGCATTACATGGCAGAAGTCAAGACAAAGGAGACAATTCCATTTTGGTTGGCAGTAGCTATTACGGCGATTATTTTCCTACCTTTGACCATTTTCCTGGGGAAGTACAACATTCCTTTGTGGGTCTCTTTCATTGTCTGGGCCGAGTTCTTTAATTTCGGATCGACAATAAAAACATCCTGGAAATACATTCTGCTGGCATTCCCAACGGGAGCTGCATTCTGTGCTGCGGGTTTCATAGCGTCGTTTAGCTTGTCGGCAGCCATACCGGCTCTGAATGCTCCCAATGGATCGGGTATGTGGGGAATGTGGATCGGCTTCGGTATTGCGGTCTGCGTTATGGTGTATGTTATGAAGTTTTCCAAGATCTTCTCGGACGGCTCTCTTGCTTATTTCAACGGCATGACCATGATGATTGCGGTTCTCTTCACTAATTCATATCCGAAGAGCGATGCGCTGTCCATCCAGGTGAATGTGATTATCGCCTGCCTTTGGACGATCCTCGCTGCGGTCTTCGGTTTGTTCTTGGGCTGGTTCAACGTAGCGATAACATTCCCGAAGAAAGTCTCCGACAAGTAATTCTTGTATTAAAACGCACTAGCAGGTCTGATATAAAAAACGAAGGCCATCCGGTTATCGGATGGCCTTTCTAATTATTTTCTCCAACCTTCGTAGAAACCGAGTTCTTTCAAAATGGCCTGCGAAACTTCGTGGTACGAAGGATCCTTCAGTTTTTCTGCCATCCTCTTGGCACTATTTGTGTACAATTCGATGTGACTTGCTTCCTCAATTCCATCGGCAAGACCGTGCATCGTGTCATAGTTTTTGTAGCCTATCGTTCCATACTCGGCGTATACTTTAACCACCTGCATCAAACCTATCCACCCGAACTTATCCACTTGATCGGCGTCGCAAAGTACTTTTTCTTCTAGCGTGGACGGTTCGTACGCGGTATAGCCGGGATATTTGCCCTTGTGCTTTAGAATTATGTCAGAAATGACCTTGGTTTCTTTGTTGGTCCATTCGTTCAAATAGAGAAAACATTCTCTTGCCCCGTACTCGTTGTGCTTCTTGGGCTCGGTAGGATGACTTATAAAACCGATATCGTGGAGAAGCGCTGCAGTAATCACGGTAGATAGATCGGCGCCCTCTTCCGTTCCGATCACAATGGCGTTGAGCGCTACCCGCATGATGTGTTCCCAATTGTGGCTTATCTTCAGTCCCTGGTACTTGGCCTTCATGGTCTCGTAGAGCCTTGCGAGCCGAGGTTCCTTGAGAATCTCTTCTAGTATTCTGTATACTTGTTGATCTTCCATCAGCATTTCCTCTCATTCTTCTTTAAATTCACAAAACATAGAGCTATCGAATAGACAACAAGAATCTATCGATTTATCAGTGTATTGATTCAAGCTGCTTCCAACCTGTTTCCGTAAACTGCGAGAGTGTCCGCTGCGTTACGCCGAAGCTTACAAATTCTCTGGGCGATAGGCCATCTGGCTCATAAGCACGGACAAACTCCTTCATACTCGAAAGGCGACCTATAACTTCAGGATCTATGGGGATTGCGTAGCGTTCTTCCTTCTCTATCTCGTGTTCGACAAGTTCGTGCTGATATTTGGGCTGGATTGAAAGCGTCAGGTCGGCGCCCGCCAACTCCGTCGCGTGATATGTTCCGCGCATCGCTGCAACCAGAATTCTCGCTTTGTAACCTCTTTCGACAAAAAGCGAATAGGTTCGCTTGGCAATTGCAAGCCCGGCTTGTTGAAGATCGGCAACGGAGACCTTCGCCTGATTGTCGGCAGCTACTTCGGTAAGATAGTCGTCGATTCGTCCAATCATGAGCACTGCGTTGCATGGTGCCGGTACCTTTCCGTTCATGACCGCTCGTTCGGAACCTCGTCGGTGAGCCTCTGCCACAGCGAGCATCTGTGGTACCGTAAAACTCACCGTACCCGTAACCGGAATACCTTCTGCGGCACATTCTTCGATGATCTCAAGGCCGGCGCTGGTCGCGGGCAATTTTATTGAGATATTTGGACCCCACTGCGAAAATCGCTTGGCCGTTGTGCGCATCGCGTCTCGGTTCCCTGCTTTGGACGGATCCACTTGTGCACAGATATAACCCATCTGCTTAGAGGACTGTGTGAAGATTGGATAGAGTCTCTTTGCCCCTTCCGTCACCACAAGATGAACAAAAGCTTCTGCTTTGGAACCTGGATCGGGACTGGTCTTGATGATTTCCCCGACCCGGCTCTTCCAGATTTCAGGCCGTAAACCAATTGCCGTCGCTACCAGAGGCGGGTTCGTGGTAACTCCGACCGCGCCATGCTGAAGCGCAAATTCTATTTCCGACGGTGTACCGGAGTCGCACCACCAGTGTGTTTTGGTAGACGCACTCAGCCACTGAAGATAGCTTTGTCCAGTCATATCTACCCCCTCAATAATCGATTATCGATAGTAAGGTATTATAGCCCCGAAACCTGAAACAGTCAAATTTTGAATCGAGCTAATTTTGTGCAGGCAAATGGCGATGACCTGTATCAAACCGAAACCTTGAAACAACCGATTTCTGAGGTCTAACCAGCTAGACCTGGTCGACGAGTTCAACCGCCTTTGCGACCGTAAACTCAATCTGTTTCATACAGGCTGTCCGCCAGATACCACTCGCGATGAACGCCGCGTGTTCCTGAGGTACAGAAAGATCATACGGAACAAGAGCGGCGCAGTCGTAAGAGGAAAATCGATCTTTGAACGCTATCATGAGATCACGCATTACTGTTCGAGCGGATCTTTTGGCAGCTTGATGGTCGCTCGTAAGCTGCTCGGCCATTTCCCCTATTGCCAGAGCCGCCCCCGTCAGTGCACCGCATGTTGTGCCCGAATAGGCGATACCACCATTAAGCGCTATCGCTGGCGACGACACGTGCGGATTTTCAAGAGCGAATACTGTTTTGAGCGCGATATAAACCGATTCGGCACAACCGTAAAGGTTGTCGTCGCGTAAAAAACACGTGCGGGCAATTTCAATTGCTTTCTTCTGCTTGTCCGTGTACTGCGACTCGTTCATACAGGTCCTCGTTCATACAATTCAATGGTACCAACTTTGACGATCAAGGACAAGATTTTTGCATAGTTCCTGCATAGAACCGGAAATAGGCGAATTGCCTTGATTATGTCCAAGAGCAATTATATAATCTTCCGGTTAAAGGTATAAGTTAGAGGTCCTCTCTAGACAAAAATCCTTTAGCTTGACGCAGAAGGGCAACATGACCCTCCGGAGAATGGAGAAAACTTAATGACAGAATCATCCGGCACAAAAAGATTAAAGCGGACAGTGTTAAGTGAACAAATAAAAGAACAGCTTATGGAAGATATTTTCCATAAAAAATATAAGGAAGGCGACCGGATTGTAGAAAGTGCATTGGCGCGGGAGCTCGGGGTGAGTCAGGCGTCCGTGCGTGAAGCGTTACGGAGTCTCATCGCGATGGGATTCTTGGAAAACGAACCATTTAAAGGAATCACAGTGCGGTTGTTTACCGCCCAGGACCTCATGGAAGTAATAACCGTGCGTGTCGCTCTCGAGACACTCGCAGGTCAGCTGGCTGTAAAGCGCATAACCGATGCAGAAATAGACGAACTGCAAAAAATAGTCGCCGAAATGATCCAAGCCTCGGAACGAGGCGACGTGGAACAAAGAATTCATTTCAATATTCTTTTTCATGAAAAGCTTGTCGAAGCTTCGGGTAACAAGCTGCTAGTTCAACTCTATAGGTATATGCGTTTTGGCAACTGGTCCCTTCTGACGGGGCATTTGTCCGAAATGGACCCTGTAGAAATATCGTCTCGACATCGCCTGCTTCTCGACGCTCTGAGGTCGAGAGACCCTGACAAAGCGACGAACGCAATTCGAAATCATATTGAAAGTACGAGCATCCCCATAAGCGAATTGCTGGCAAGAGACAACAACGGCAATTCTGGTACCACGACGGGGAAGAAATAGACCCCCTCCTTGTATTTTCTTGTATTTCCTTGTATTTCCTTGTATTTCCTTGCTACTCCACTGCGACAAAGTGTTTCGTTGACAGCTCACGGAAGCCATGTTAGAATCAAAACAATCGATGATCGATTGTTTTGATTCTTTGTGGTTTTGAGTCTCAATGGGTAGAGGCGCTTCCCACTACAAATGAATAGCAAAAAAACTGCAGCACTTAACCTTGGTTGCGGTCATCCTTCGGCTAGTACTACGGGACATTTACGTCGAGCATTATTCTGAAAAGGTTATTCAATATGCAACGACAAGGAGGGTACCCCATATGCCAGACTTTGAATATGTTCGTCCCCAGAACATGTCTGAGGCGGTCGACTTCTTAAAGGTGCATGGCTCTGAAACACGCATACTCGCCGGAGGCACTGACCTTCTCATTCAGCTCCGCAACGACGAGATTTCCTCTCCTTTTATTCTGGACGTGAAACGTATTTCCGAACTTCAGACAGGAATTCAGCAAAAAAATGGAGTAGTGTCGATAAGCGCGAGTGCTACGGTATCGGAAATCATTTTGAATAACTTGATCAATGCCTATTTCCCTGCCCTGATTACAGCGGCAAAAACGATTGGTTCGGTACAGATCCGTAATAGGGCTACGATTGCAGGCAATATCTGCAATGCGTCGCCGGCCGCGGACAGCGCGCCGCCATTGCTCGTCTACGGAGCACAGGTTGTGATAGCAGGTTCAAAAGGAATGCGCCGTATCCCACTCAATGAGTTTTTTATTCGTTCAGGTGTCACAGCGCTGCAAAAAGATGAGCTCGTGGCTGCCATAGAGCTGCCCGTACCGACCACAAAGATGGGTGCCGCTTATCTGCGCCGCACAAGGCGGCGGGGCCACGACTTGGCCTCGGTGACGCTGTGTTGTGCCATAGAACAAACGGGTACCGTGAGGCTCGCGTACGGAAGCGTCGGCCCGCGGCCGGTGCTCGTCGTAGACAAAAGCGGCATATTGGTAGACAAAAAGGCCTCGGACGAGGCAAAAATGGCGACACTTGAGTCGATGTTCGCGCAGGCGAGCCCGTCCAAGACTTCGATGCGCGCAAGCCCCGCGTATCGGCTCGCCATGTTGCGAGTTCTGGGCAAGGAGGGCCTCGATTTGGCGATTTCGGCATTGGACGAGCTCAATGAAGGAGAGAAATCGCTCAACGAAGGAGGAAAATAAAGTGGAGAAGCTTATTCCTGTCGAAATGACCATAAACAATCAGCACTATAGTTTGCAGGTACCTCCATCGATGCGCCTTCTTGATTTACTGCGTGAAAAGCTTGATTTTACCGGCACAAAGGAATGTTGCGGGATAGGCGAATGCGGAGTATGCACGGTATTGGTCGATGGCAAAGCAGTCGATTCCTGTCTGATGCTCGCCGTGGAAGCCGACGGTGCAACGATTCTCACCGCGGAAGGACTTGCCCGTGACGGCCACTTAAGCGATCTGCAAAAGACTTTTCTGGAAAAAGGCGCAGTGCAGTGCGGTTTTTGTACCCCTGGACAGTTGATGAGCGCTTCCTATTTGCTTTCACAGAACCCGCACCCTACAAGAGAAGAAGTGGAAGAAGGCATGGCGGGGAATCTGTGCCGCTGTGGCTGTTACGAAAGGATTGTCGATGCAGTGCTTACTGTGTCGGGAAAAGACGGAGGAGAAAAATGAACCTCAAAACTGTTGGCGCTCCTCTTGTTCGCAATGGAGGTCATGAGAGAGTCACGGGCGAAGAAAAATACGTCGCAGATATCAAGCTGCCGGGTATGCTCGAATCGAAACTCGTGACAATAGACTCTGCTCACGCAAAAATTCTGTCCATCGATACTTCACAGGCACGGAAAGTGCCGGGAGTCCGCCTTGTAATGACGGCTGCCGACCTTCCGCAACCTGTGCCCCGATTCGGACCGCAAATTGAAGACCGGCCCGTGCTGGCGGACGGGGAAGTAAAGTACCACGGCGAGCCTGTTGCTCTCGTTGTGGCCGACACCCTGGAAGCAGCGAAGAAGGCAGCGCGACTGGTTCACGTCGAATACGAAGAGTTGCCCGCGGCTTTCACCATAGAGAAGGCACTAGATCCGTCCACTCCCCTCGTGATGGATCCGTCGTTGCGTCCAAATGATCCATTGGCCCATACGAATATCTTTAACGAGCATCGGTATAGTTGGGGCCAATTCGACGAATCGAAAGCGGAGCTTGTGGTGGAGAATACGTATTCGTTCCCGATGATGACCCAGTTCTGTATCGAGCCACCCGCGTTTATTGCGGCCCCCGACAAGGATGGCATAGCAATATGGAGCACGATTCAGCACTTGTATTGGCTTCAAAAGATCATTGCAAAGTTGCTAAAACTGCCGCTTTCTAAGGTGCACGTGTACGCCCCGGATCCGGGCGGTGGGTTTGGAGGCAAACAGCATGCAAAATATGAACCCGCGGTTGCGTTTGCCGCACTCAAAGTAGGACAACCGGTGCGACTTGTGCTCACTCTTGAAGAATCTTTCCAGGCAATGCGACGAACCTCCTGTGAAACTCATATACGGACTGGCTTCCGCAAAGACGGCACGCTGGTATTTCAGGACATTGTGGCCAATTACCTCTTGGGAGCGTACGTCGACATTGGGGACCGCGTCGTAGGCAAAGGCAGCTATGCAGGTGCCGGGCCATACAGAACACAGGCAGTACGAATCCTTGCAAAGAGCATTCTCTCCAATACGCCGCCAGCCACTGCGATGCGTGGGTTCGGAAACCCAGAGGTAAACTGGGCGGTCGAATCCAACATGGATGAAGCCGCTCGATTGCTTGGTATCGATCGATTGGAGATTCGTCTGCGCAATCTAGCCAAAAAAGGCGACAAGTTTATTCCGTATGACAAGCCCGCCGATGGCGACTGGCCACAAACCGTTCTTAAAGCCGCCGATCTCATCGGCTGGAACAAACCGCTCGTTGCAGGCCATCACAGGGGGATCGCCGTAGGTTTGAAATTGGGGCCAACGACTGGTCTTTCGTACTCGCTTGTGCGACTCCTGGCGGACGGCAGCGCTGTCGTTGCATCCGGAACCTCGGATATGGGGCAAGGCGCACGATCGATTCTTGCACAGATAGTCTCCGAGGAACTCGGCATACCGTACGAAAGCATAGAAGTCGTCATGGGAGATACATCGAGCGTGTTCTATGACCAGCAGACATCCGCAAGCCGTTCCACCGTTCTAATGGGGAATTCCGTACTCAAAGCCTGCCATTCCATCCAAGCTCAGTTGAAAACAAGGCTCGCAAAATCGTACCGACTCGAGGAATCGCAAATCTCGGTTGAACACGGTGTGGTAAAATTCCCCGACCATGAAGAGCCCATTCCAAAGACCATCAAAACTGCACTTGGCAGTCTGGGCGGAGAGATTATCGGTGTCGGCGAAGAAAGAAAAGAGGGCGAAAAGGAACATCCATTAGGCGGATCGGCCAGTTTCTATGAGTTCAACTGTACGGCGGTAGAAAGGGAAGTGAATAAAGCGACCGGCGATGTCACCATCCTGCGATATGTAACGGTCTCCGATGTCGGCAAGGCCATCAATCCGATGCAGGTGCATATGCAGGACGAAGGTGCGGCTGTCCAGGGTCTGGGACATACCTTGATGGAACACTATATCTTCGACGAAAAAGGACGTATTCGTAATCTTGGAGCCGCAGATTATCGCATACTGACATCTATGGACCTACCCAAGGAATTCGTCAGCGAAACCGTGGAAAATGCCGACGGCCCAGGACCGTATGGTTCAAAAGGCATGAGCGAAGGCGCGATTCTTTGTGTTTCCCCAGCGGTAGGGTCTTCGGTGAATGAAGCGATCGGTACTCCCATTAGAGATCTGCCGCTCACACCAGAACGAATATGGCAGGCACTACAAGAACATTAAGGAGAACATGTCAGAAAACAAAAGGCCGGCGGCGCGATGGCGTTGCCGGCCTTTTTATTGCCTTTTTATTTTATTGCGCTTTACGGGCGAGCGATCACTTCTTATCCCGACCTTTGGCTTGGTCTTTATCTGGGAAAGAGATTGTACCGTCCCAGCTGTTCAAAACCTTGCCCTGTTTGGCTTCTTCTTCCGAGAACCAGTGCGAAGTAACGCTCTTCAACTCCGTATAGAACCGCACTCCATCGGTGCCCATCGCATGAAGGTCCCCAAAGAAGGAGTTCTTGTGCCCGGTAAACCCAAACACACTCATTGGCACAGGAATCCCGACGTTAACGCCTACCTGCCCTCCATGGGTTCGCTTTACAAATTCTCTCGCGTAATAGCCGCTTTGCGTGTAAATCACCGATCCATTGGCTAGTTCGCTCGAATTCATAAGCTCGATACCTTCGTCAAAGTTCTTCACTCGCTTGATGCAGAGCACCGGACCAAAAATCTCCTTCCAACCAACAGTCATTTCGGGCGTTACATGATCAAAGACCGTAGGACCAAGGTAGAAGCCATTTTCGTAACCTTTCACGACGAGGTTGCGACCGTCTACCACGAGCTCGGCACCCTCTTCTATACCTTTCTCGATCCATTTGACGATCGACGCCTTGTGCTCGGCATTCACAACCGGACCCATCTGGCTTGCCGGATCGTACGCAGGCCCAACCTTGAGTTGCTTTAAGTCTTCCCTGATCAATGCAACGAGGTCGTCCGCAATTTCTTCTTCCACGACGACGACGGGCAACGCCATACAGCGCTCCCCGGCACAACCAAAGGCAGAGTTGATAATGCCACGAGCGGTTCTTTCCAGGGCAGCATCTTTCAATACCAGTGCGTGATTCTTCGCCTCCGTAAGGCATTGTACGCGCTTGCCGTTCGCAGCGGCGACTTCGTAGATATGCCTTCCAATGCTCGTGGATCCCACAAAAGTGATGCCACGTATATCAGGATGCCGCAAGAACATTTCCGACTCCTGCCGCGAACAGGTAATCAGGTTCAGTACCCCTGGGGGGAGCCCGGCTTCCGCCCACAGCTCCATGATGCGCATGGATGTCTCGGGGCAAAAACTTGCGGCCTTGATCACCATCGTGTTACCGGTCGCGATGCAAAGCGGCGCCATCCAGCCCATAGGTATCATGGCGGGGAAATTCCACGGCGCTATGCCGGCAAAAACCCCGAGGCTCTCCACATATTGGGTCGTATCGTACCCAACCGTGCAGTTCATGAGGGCAGGACCTTTCATCAAATGGGGTATCCCACAAGCGAACTCGACCACTTCCGTGACCTTGAGTACATCGCCCATCGCCTCGTCCAGCACCTTCCCATTTTCCTTGGCAACCATCATCGTGAGTTCATCCAGGTGTTGATCCAGTAACGCCTTCATGCGGAATAACACTTGTACCCGCTTGTTGGGCGGCGTGTTGGACCAGCCCGGGAAAGCTTTTTTTGCAGATGCGATTGTCGCCTCGACCTCTTCGGGCGTACACCTTGGTGCCCGCGCAATCACTTCGCCGGTCGAAGGGTCGTAGCAGTCCATATATTGACTCGTGGTGGAACGCTTCCACCCACCATCCACCCAGTATTGAAGTTCCTTGATTTCAGCCATCTTTCCTTACTCCTTTTCTATTTTGTCGGCCGACCCCAGACACATCATTGCGTTGCAGTAAGGCCCCCATCCACAAAGATGATTTGACCGTTTATGAAATCCGAGGCATGGGAAGCCAGGAACATTGCAAGCCCGGCAATGTCGTTTGGATCGCAGACCCTGCCAAGAGGAATTCGTTCGACGAGCGACTTGTAGAAAACGGGATCGTCAAGGTACTGGGCGACCAAAGAGGTCCTGGTGAACGTCGGCGCTATGCCGTTTACGGTGATGCCATACTTCGCCCACTCGGTGGCAAGCTGCTTCACCATCATGTTCATGCCACCGCGAGTCGTACAATAACTGATGTAACCGCGGGAAATTCCGAGACTGCTCCTGACCGATGTGATATGAATATGTTTACCGCCCCCAGCGCCAATTTGATGATTCGCAATTTCCTGCGAGAGGAAAAAAGCCGCTTTCAAATTAACATTGAAAATGTGATCCCAAGCTTCTTCCGTGTATTTCTCCGCCGGTGCTTCTATATGAGCTCCAATACAATTCACGAACACGTCCACTTTGGGAACTCTTTTGTGTAAATCGGCAGAGAACTGCCTGATGTCGCTCAACGTCTCCACATTCAAGGGAAGGCCTAAGGCATCGCCGCCAGCTTCTCGTATCGGACGGGCAACATCTTCTGCTTTTTGTTCGGTGCGCGCCGTAAGGAACACGCGACATCCCAGCGCAGCGAGCCCGGCCGAAATTGCACTGCCAATACCTCCAGCCCCACCAGTAACCAAGGCCGTTGTGCCCTGTAACTGAAACATCTTCTGATAGAGCGAAAGATCCACTGCCATCCGACTACCTCTTATTCTCTGTCATGGGTTGCATTTTTGCCGTCAGAAAATCGTAAAGAGCAATAATATTGTTCTTCGTGACTTCCGGCCCCATGTATTCCTGGCCGATATCGCAGGGGAAACGATCCAGGAAACTAATCTTGGCAAGGCATTCTTCTTTGCTCCAGCCTTTTGCAATCGCATTTGAAACAGCGGTAAGCCACTCAAGAAGGAATGCCCTCTGAACGTAGATTTCCTGTTTGTTACAGACTTCGCCATGTCCGGGAACGATGTAATCTACATCGAGGTCGAGTAAGCGGTCGAGCGATCTGAACCACTGCTCCATGTTGGATGTATAAAGCCAAGTCTGGCAGTGATTGAAAATTGTGTCGCCCACAAATACCACGCGCTCTTCGGGAATATACACCGCAAGCTGACCGGCCACATGGCCCGGCGTGCAAAGCAGGTAGAAGGTGTGGTCGCCTACGCGCAACGTGGTGTCGCCGGTAATGGTGATGTCCGGGCGCCCTGGATCCGCAAAATACGTTTTTTCATCAGGGAACAGTGGCTTGCCTTCCGGATCGTCAGTGGGGATGGCTTCTTTAGCGTACTCATACGGATTGATCTGAGGATAAACGACCATGAACTCTTTGCTCGTTTCTTCATGGGCGACGATGTGTTCGGCGGATTTCTTGAAGAAATAGTTGCCGAAAATATGATCGACATGGTGTTCCGTGTTGATTACGTACCGTATTGGCCCTTTCTTTTCGCACTCTTCTCGCATGCGGATTGCGTAAGTGGGAAGCTGTGGCGTGTCGATCACTACGATCCCTTTTGAGGTGACGACATACCCCGGATTGCAACCGCGAATCTTGGTCTCCGCAAAAACATTCTTTGTAATTTGTGGCATAGGAAATTCCTCCAATGAAAGCCTCGTTTCTCCGGCTTCCGGCTCTCACATGACTTTCTCAATCTCGTCGAACAGCAGTTGTGGAGTCTTGGCACGAATCATGAAATATGGCCTATTGTCGGCGAAACGGCTGCAGAAATTCCCGCGTTTAGCTCGCAACTCGTCAGTATCGATTATGGGCATTATGATTCCAGGCGGAGAAAGCAGCTGATGCAGACCGAAATAGTTCATCAAAGAGTGGAATGTTTGGTACTCGCGCTCAAAAAGATTCATCTCCACAACTTTCGTATCGAAGTGCCCGTCGATTCCAGGCATAACCACCAGGTCGATATTTGTCGGCTTGTCGTAATTTATATAGGGAGGATTTTCGCTGAAGAACTTTGCAACGCCTTCGTCCTGATTGGGAAGATCGGCCCGCTCGGTACCCTTTGCCCGCATGCGCAGATAAACATTCTTGGACCCCATCACCGCCCATCCACGTTCATCCGTGACCGTGGTTTCCGTGGACACAAGGAATCCCCCTCGGCGACAACCTTCGATTTGGCTCATGCTTTTGCCATGATTGGATTCTCCACCGAGGAAAAGAATGGTCTTGTCTTTGTACCGCACGGAAGAGGAGTGGAACGGATGCAGGCCGGTCTTTTCCATCTCGAGAGCGAGCATGCTCACCACGATTTTATTGAGCTCCCCCTGTTCCCATTCTCCATCCAACGTCAACAGCGAACCATCATAACGAATCGCCTTCTTTGAAGCCTCAACGTTCCAAACAATGTCAGGTTTTGTCTTCTTGATTTCCGACCGAAGTTTGACTTCAGCCAGGCGATAATTGAGAAACGTCATTTCTTCCAGTACGTGCTCTCTTGGCGCTCCACCTACGACATCGATTCGCAGCACCCCATCGCCGCTCAGCATTTCTTCTGAAAATACCTTCATGTTTCTACTCCTTCGCGCTCTATCGCTTACTCGCCGCTTGCCCGGGCTTTTCTAGCCTGCAGTATGTACAGTTTGCCCTTCTCGAATGCCCATTCGATGTCCTGCGGATATCCGTAATGATCCTCGATAATATGAGCCACCCGACACAGTTCCTTGATCATCTCCGGTGTCATGGAAGGAGTCTTGGCTTTGACTGGGTCCACTTTGATCCATTTGCCACCACCGCCTTCGGCCTGCACATAGGAGTCCTCTTTATTCGAGATTGTCTGACTTTTGATTTCGCCGGTTTTCTTGTCTATAATAAAAAGATCGCTCGTCGCCTTTCCGGAAACGACGGTTTCACCGAGCCCCCAATTCGATTCGATCATTATCTCATCCTTCGCTTTGGTGACAGGGTTCATCGTGAACGCCACACCTGCAACCTCCGAGTTCACCATAAGCTGAATCGTGGGCGCAATGACTGCTTTTTCATGGTCAAGTTTCTTGTTGTTCCGCGTCACCGCCGCTCTGGTCGACCACACCGAAGCCCAGCATTCCTTTACCTTTTCTACTACCTGAGGAGCGCCCTTTATGTAGTGATACGTATCCATCAAACCTGGGAAGGATGAGATAGTGGAGTCTCTAATGGCGACCGACGAACGTACGGCTACGAAAGGATCTTTCTCTCCGGGCAGCATTCCGTAGTACTTCACGATTTCCTCTTCGATTTCCGAAGGCATAGGAGCAGCAATAATCAGGTCCCTGATTTTCTGGGTCTTGGTTTCGGCGTCTTCGTAATTGTCAAAATTGATGGTGGACACAATAGAGCGGATTTTTTCGGTGAGACCATTCGCTTCGATATGGCGATAATACGCATTCCAGAGCACTGTATATCCTGGTGGCACATTGAGCCCGAGGTGAGTGAGTTCTCCCAGGTGCGATGCCTTGCCGCCACAATCTTGAGTCATGTCCTTGCTGATTTCTTTGAACGTCTTGACGTACATCCTTCATCCTCCCTCTGCAAGCGATTTTGCTGTAGAAACAATACCTTCTATATCCAAGCCGTAACGATGAAAATAGACTTCATCGTCGCCACTCTCCAGGAAGACATCGGGGAATCCCAAGCGCTTGATATGGCACGGCGCATGCTCGGCCGTTACCTCGCACACAGCACCGCCCAGCCCTCCAATCACGGAATGATTTTCCACCGTCACTATTTTCCCTATCGATTCGGCTGCATCACAAATAGCTTCGACATCGATTGGCTTTATAGTCGCCATGTGAAGTACCCGCGCAGAAATACCTTGTTTTTCAAGCTCTTGCGCAGCCTTAAGCGCGCGTGGAGTCATCATGCCGCACGAGATGATGGCGACGTCCTTACCTTCGTGCAGTTTGACGGCCTTGCCAAGTTCGACTTTGTGATCCTCGGGGAAAATGACAGGGACAGCGCACCTCACCGTGCGCACATAGACCGGACCTTCGATATCCATTGCCAAACGGGCGCAGGCCATAGCTTCTTGCGGATCCGCAGGATCCATGACGATCATATCGGGCATCGCCCTCATGACAGCCAAATCTTCCACTGCAGAATGTGTGGCTCCTGCTCTGCCCGTAGGAAGTCCTCCATAAGCGCCGTTTATTTTGACATTGGCCCTTGTGTGCGCAATGGAATTTCTGATCTGATCCCCTGCCCTCTTCGTCATAAACACCGCGAAGGTGGATATCCATGGAATAAATCCCAGCGTAGACAGACCAGCTGCAATACCGACCATATTCTGCTCCGCAATGCCCACTTCGATGTATCGATCGGGATATGCTTGCCCAAACAAATGTGTCTGCGTCGATGGTCCAACGTCGGCATCCAGTACAAGCATCGTAGGCCTTTCGGCGCCCAACTCGACCAAAGCTTGCCCAAACGCCGTCCTCTGCGCTATCTCTTCTCCCAGTTTCATTCTTGACCCTCTATCTGGACTTGCTAGAATCGTTGGAATAGCCGGTGTCCAGCTCACGCAAAGCCGCCGCGTATTCCTGATCGTTAGGGGCCTTGCCGTGCCACTCGAACTTACCTTCCATGAATGACACGCCCTTGCCCTTGACGGTATTGGCGATAATGACAACCGGCCCTTGCTCCGACATAGAACCCGCACGGGACAGCGCGGAAAGAAGCTCCGCAATATTGTGCCCATCCACAGACAGGACGCTCCATCCAAAGGACTCCCATTTGATCGCGAAGGGCTCCAGGCTGAGATTTTCTTCTACCCTGTGGGACAATTGCACTTTATTGTAGTCCACAACCGCAATAAGCCTTTGAACATGCTTGCTGCCTGCGAACATAGCCGCTTCCCATACTTGTCCCTCTTGGCATTCTCCATCTCCCAAAAGAACGACCGTACGAAAGGCCTTGTTCTTTTTTTGCGCCCCCAGCGCGATGCCCACCCCGATCGAGAGCCCCTGCCCCAGCGATCCTGTCGAAAAATCCACGCCTCTGCATTTGTGCATATCAGGATGTGCCTGCAAGGCCGAATCTTCATGGTCGAAGGTCTTAAGTTGCGCAACCGGGAAGTATCCCCTTTGGGCGAGCACGGTGTAGTAGCCGAGCGACGCATGCCCTTTTGAAAGAACAAACCGATCCCTGTCTTCCCAGTCAGGATGTTGCGGATCGATATTCATGAACGAAAAATAAAGGGCAATCAATATCTCGACTTCGGAGAGCGAGCCACCGGTGTGCCCGGCACCGCAGGTGTGGCCTGTCTCTATGATGAGCCTTCTTGTTTCTCTTGCAAGCGAAGTCAACTCATCCAAGTTTTTGTCGTTCATTACGATCGTCCTTACGCGTTGGGTTTTACAACAACCTTAAGAGAATTATCTTTGCGATGCACGAAAATATCGAAGGCCTCGGCGAATTTGGAAAGCGGGAAGGAATGCGTTATGAGCCTCCCTAAGTCAAGATGATTTTCTTGCACCATTGCGATGGCCGGCTCCAGCGTATTGGGGTTTGCACGATTGCCTTTGATTTCGACCTCGTCCAGAACAAGCCGACGAATTGGAATCTCCACATCTTCTGAAGGTAAGCTGATCATCGAAATTGTACCGCCCTTTGCCACCGCCTCGCACGCCTGTCTTACGCCCTCGGGCGTTCCTGAACATTCGATAACCCTTGTTACGCCAAGATCGCCGGTCAATTCTTTTACACGGGCGACCACATCCTCGCTCTTGTAATTGACAGGAATGGCGCCCAGCTGCTGTGCAACTTGTAAACGGAATCCGCTGCCGCTCGCGATAACCTTCCCGGCTCCCATGGCACGTACAATCATTATGCTCATGAGCCCCTGAGCTCCCGAACCGTTGACCAGTACGGAATCACCCGGCTCCAAGTCAGAACGCTCTACGGCGTGAAGCGCAATGCTAAAGGGATCCATGCACGCCGCCACGTCAAAGCTCATCGAATCGGGAATGCGTGCAATGCTCTTTACAGATGTCGCGATATATTGCGCATAGGCGCCTTGCGAATAATGACCATATTGCCTGTGCCCTTTTTCCTCATGGCCGTAATTCAGACAAAGGTTATAACGGCCTTTCAGGCACATTGCACAATAACCACACCCTACATGGCTTATGCCGCAAATCCGTTCCCCTTCTTTCCAACCAAGATTTTTTGCGGCTTCTCCAACCTTGACGATAGTTCCGGACCATTCATGGCCTGGGATGAGCGGGAAAGACTTTGGCCAGTAGCCAGGATACTCGCCGGCAAAAATATGGGGATCCGTGCCGCAAATCGATACGGTTTCTACACGCGCCAGGACTTCGTGGCTTTCGATCTCGGGTACAGGCACATCGCAGTATTCAAAATTGTTGGGCGCGTTCAATCGAATTGCTTTCATACGTTTTTCGGCCATTTCTCTTGCTCCTTCTCTTTGATCCACGCAGTCAAGATGATCTGCATGGCACACACAGCCCGGATGATTCACACAGCCCGGATACTGCGTGTGGCCTTCATAGTCGCTTTCTGCCTTACTTCCAATGGACCATCGGCAGGCCAGGAATAGGCGATTTGAAATAAGGAATCCTTGTCTCTTTTAGCGAGCCAATATAGACCGTGCTCAAATCCGGACCTCCAAAGGTCACGCTAGCCATCCACGGCGCAATACCTTGGCCCGTCTGGAACAGTATCTCCGAGGTCACCCGCTTCTGATAGAACGCTTCATCGAGCCGTTTAACCTTTTCCGGATCGCCCTCATCGAGCAAAATGACAAGCTCGCCATCTGGCGTTATGACAAAAAGTTTGTCCGAATAAACCATGGTACCCCATAGATTTCCAAAAGCATCAAAGGCGATACCGTCGGGATAGGCTCCTGGGCCTAGGTTGGAAGGTCCGTACACCTCGCGGTTTTTCAATTCGCCCTTTTCATCGACACGGTAGCGCAGAACCCGACCACCCGTCGTCTCAACCACATACAGGAACTCTTCATTTTTGTCGAATCTCACTTCGTTCGTAAAATGAAGACCGTCGGCGACGATGTGCGGGCCGCGTTCGTCCAAGCGGATGATATAGCCGTCGTCGAGGTCCGGCACAAGCGCATCGATCCAGTTCTTGAGGCGCGTGGTCACTGTGATCCACAATCGGTTTTTTGAATCCCTCAGCACAAAATTGACTTTCCCGATGGGGTGCCCATCGATAGTATCCATCAGGAGCTTTGTTTCTCCATTCCGTTTCATTACCTCAAGGCAGTCGGTTCCAAAGTTCGAAATCAGAATGTCGCCATTCTCGGCAAATGCCAAACCATTGGGCAGGGTACCCTTAGTATACCGGTCCACGTCGCTCACGCTCTGCGCAAAACCGCTGGAGCGCTTCTGCGTAATAAGCTCTTGAGAACCGTCCGGCTTGATGTGCATAACCCCGCCACGAGCGTCGGCCGACCATAAACTGCCGTCCGGTTCCGCCAAGATGCACTCGGGCCTTTCAAGGTCGTGGCCAATGAAGCCGATCTTTGACTTATCCAAATGGAAATGTTTTATCGGATTGTCTTTCATAACCTACATCCTCCCCGCTTCCTTCCCTCGTGCGGCGCCTGCAGTGTCTTTGGCCTCGTTGGTCTCTTCCGGGAACGAGACTTCCGGGTGATATTCATAGGTATCAAGACTTGAGGGCGGTGCAAAAAAACAGATGACTTTCAGTTCCGAGGGACCACTGTTCCTGACCATATGAATGCTGCCCTTGGGAAAAAGAACCGCGGTCCCGGTGGTAAGAGGCTTTACTTCGCCGTCGACACAGACTTTGCCTTCCCCCGAGATGACATAGATCAATTCCTCGCCCTGAGGATGAGCGTGAGCGGGCTTTACTGTCTGGCCGGGCAAAACACGCATCACGCACGAACTGAGGAATTCAGGCTGGAGGCTGTGAGAATCGGCAATCCACCGCAGGTAGCGGCCGGGAACCTGAACTTCTTGTACATCGGATTCGTGAACTATCTTCAAGGTGGCACCTCCCTAAGGACATGCTAACACATTATCGATTATCGATAGTTATGATTCTAATACCGGTTCCGGCAGTTGTCAATCAAATATGTTTTGAGGTCCGTAATGTGGTAGTATTGCACTGGTGTCGCGCTGACAACCTGCACGCTCCAAAAAAAGGAAGAGCCTGAACCAACTCCCGAAAGCACGGACTTTTTCAGACTGACAAAAAACACAACACCGTATGTTGCAGGGACAATGCAGCCCGACAGCTTGGCCTGGCAACAAAGGAGCACTCCAAAGGTGATGAGTCCCAGCATGAAGTACGATCTCTACCACATGTTTCAACGGAGTGATTGCCCTTCCTAACCGAAGCATTGTTGATGCTTCTTCCTTGGGCCTAATGCGTTGCAGCCCTTCGGAGGATGGCACACTACAATATCTCTCACGTACAAATAGCGAGATCAAAGTAGCAGTATTTTGTCAAAATAGCGCTACTCTTATTGCACTATTTTGATATTTCAATCTTATTTATTTTAATATAATACTTTAATCGTGTGAAGATCAGAGATCTGGCTGCAAGCTATACGGTAAACGTTAAGTGGTAAGCTACTCGGTTACGCCGGGCGCAATCGGGGGCGATCGGTAGCCAATCCCCATTCTGTCGACCCCATATCGACCGACCTAAAAAGTGCTCTTGCGTTCGATTATCTGAAGAAGCCTTGACTTTGCCGGGGTGCCGATCATGACCTCCGTCGCTTTACGAATCGTACCGGGCGTAAACATGTCGCGCCCTCTCTGCACCGACTGATTGATGAGGACAAGCGCGACAATGACAATCGATTCCTCCCAGGATGCAGTTCTCGATGCAGTATGGGGATAGCATCACTGCAACGCCGCAATCCTTTTTTCGGCCTCCACAAGCCTCCTGTAATTCTCAACCTGCGCCTTTTCCGCCTCGCTGAGCAAGTCGTAAGCGGCACGAGCCGCCAGGACGGCCTTCTTGTCGTTTATGGTCAGCTTGTCGACGGAAGGCACCAAGCCGATGAGCTTGTTTGTCGCTGAAACAGGGGTCTAGCCTTCCACATAGACATCACTTGCACCATTTGGTGTAGATTGTGCCGAATTAAGGTATGCCGTGCCTGATCCAGGAAGTATCTTCCCGCTTGGATCGCGTCCTATCCGCATATTCTTAAGCTGCTCGATCTTGCCACGCGCGACTTCCGTCTGGCGGTTTTGCGCAAAAAGCCACTCAAATGGGTAATCGAGCTGGTATGCATACTTCCAAGTGGACATGTGGTTTCCGCGGTTAAACGAGCCCCAGTTAATTCCAGAACCAGGCGTAGCGGTATTGCGCGCTGTTAGCGCCCTGTCCTTCTCGTTCTGTAAGTTAAGATCGAGATAGGGGTCCCATTCTTCGTGTGGAATCGTGATGTCCGCAGCTTGATAGTACTCGGCAAGCGCTTGCCATTCTCCGGTCGCCATCGGGTCGCCTGAACAGGGCTGAACTAGGATATTGTCGTCAGAGACCATGTAGTACCAATTCCGATAGTTTTCCACGTCGAGCCCGAATCCGTTGAAGCTTATAGGGTCGTTCCATGGGGTGCGGGCGGGCGAACCATTGTTTTGAAATTCCTTGTTATAGTTGTTTGACCATTGTGCACCGATAATGGCGATTCCCGCGAAAAAGTTATCGCGTTGAGAAGCCATATAGAGAATTGTCATGCCACCTATGGACTGACCTGTGCCGTAAATCCGATCTGTATTGATGTACCCTTTGTATTCTTCCAGCACAGAATCGATGAGCTCCCAGATAGCTGCATTTGCCTCGCTCGATGTGTCAAAATCATTGGTTGAGCGGCGGCTCTCTTCTATCTGTGGAACTATAACGATCGCAGGATCCGTGCTTTGGACTTTGCTCCCGGAGAGCTTTGCCGCCGCCTTTGAAGACGTGATCGCCGACATGGGGTCAGTGTCGTTCGCCCCGGCGTGCTCTATGTGGATGACGAGCGCTATGTTGCCCTTATGCTTTTCCAGCGTCGACTTGTCCGGCACATAGATGGAGTACGGCAATTCAAAGTCCTCGTACTTCCCTGTATATTCGCTATAACAATGCGTGGCCTTGAAGGCGCCATTGCCGATACGGTGGAGGGTCCAACCGCTGCCCTCTCCAAACTCAGGCAGCATCATCTTCTGCTTGTCTGTATTGATAACCGTCTCCATGCTGTTGTTCCAAGAGTTCTGTACCTGCGTTTCGGTGTAATTGCTGATCTCCTTAGTGCCAGGCGTAATCGTAATACCCTTGTCGTTGTCGGAAACTTGGCCCACTTGCTTTACCCCAGCCATCATGGTCGTGGTATAGACAAGGTTCTGCCCACTCAGCATATACGCCGTGTTGACTTCTATGATTACGTATTCACCAGATGCCACGCCTCCAACCGCTGAAGGCTTTGGTTCGTTATTCACATATACCTTTGTGATCTGGCCCTCGTTGCCTTTGATCCCATCGCCATCGCGCTCGATGGTCTTATCAAAGCCATTCCGCGCCTCCTGTATGGCGGTGTAGTCAGTGATCACGTAATCGTCCTTGCTGACTGACGACGCGTCGATAGGCATTGCATAGTCGACGATAATTGCGGAAACCTTCGCTCCCTCAAGGTCGACAAAGCCATAGGACTTTACGTCCAAGATGGCTTCATCCGCCGATAACGTCTTGGCAGGCGTAACCGATGCTCTTAGATTTGGGGCGCTGCTTTCGCATCCACAAAGTGCAACCAGCAACAGTGCCGCCAGCAGTAGCGCTAAGACGTTGCCAAATACTTTTTTGAACTTCATAAATTCCTCCAAATTGCGGCTCATTCCTGATGCTTTGCCATTGCCTCGCTCATCCATCCCGCTCATCCATCTGGTAGGTCATATCGTGACGGAGAGCGCTCTGGTTGCCAATGCGAGGTTGTGTGCTTCAACGCTTGTAGCAGGGACTTGAGTGGCGTATGACAAGACACAGCAACCAGTGTCCACTATGCAATTCTTATCTTTTACTACTGGTAAACGCAGCAAACCAATGGTATAGTTTTTGACAGTTCAATATTGGGGGATATCAAAATAGGTAAACTGGCTGATGATGTACTTGAATTGGTCCGTAAGACGCCTGGGTTGACCGATCGGGAAATAACAAACGCGCTCAAAGGTACCGATGCGCCACAGCAAGGTGTTAACGGCGTTGCAAGACGCCTCGCTACAAAAGGATTACTGGAACGCAAAACGCGTCGCGATGGGTTAATCGGTAACTATCCCACTAATAATGGCCACACTGTTCCAAGTAATGGTCGACCTGTTCCCAGCAAAGACAACCCACAAACGAATCCAAATCAGTCCGTTGACGATACCCTTTCGGAAGATGATCTCAAACATATACTCAAAACTTGGCTAGAAGGCCAAGACTGGTCTCCAAATATCGCATGGGGCAAAGAACACGGAATCGACATTGATGCATATAACGGGGACAAACGCTGGATAATTGAAGTAAAAGGCCCAGGCTCTAGGCAGCCGATGCGAGTTAATTACTTCTTGGGACTTCTAGGTGAAATCCTTCAGCACATGTCCGATCCAAAAGCACGTTATTCAATTGCGCTTCCTGATCTTTCTCAATTCCGTTCGCTTTGGAGGCATTTGCCGGTACTTGCGAAGAAGAGAATCGGCGTATCACTTCTCTTAGTTCAGAACTCTGGAAAGGTTGAAGAACTTACAGAATAAGCTGTCGTCATGTTGTCTTTCTATGTTTTCTCACTCGGGCACTCTGCTTATCATTGCAGGACTACAGCAATCTGATAACTTAATCGATATGTAGGGAGATTGTGATGGCGAAGTACTTTACCAAGTCGGATTTCCGAGTGGCTCTGGAATGCGAAACGCAGCTTTACTACGCGGCAAGGAAGGATGAGTATGCAAACCAGCGCTTGAACAACACCTTTCTGGAGGCACTTGCTGACGGTGGATTCCAAGTTGGTGCCTTGGCACAGTTTCTCCTTGTGGATCATCCTGCTGCAGCCGACATCCAATGCCATGATCGGTCTCAAGAAAGTGGACTTAAAGAAACCGCAACAAGGATGTCCCAAGAAAACGCTAGAATTTGTGAGGCTTCTTTTGCCTACAAGGATTTCTTCGCCCGCACAGATATAGTCAGGAAAAATGGATCCGAATTGGAACTGTACGAAGTCAAAGCTAAATCATACAACGGAGACCGAAGTGTTTTTTGGCAAAAGAAAAAACACGAGATCAGTAGCAAATGGAAACCGGACCTTTACGATGTAGCGTTTCAAACGTGGGTTGTGCGCGATGGGCATCTAGAGTTATCTGTACATCCATTCCTCGTCCTCGCCGACAAAACAAAAACAGCGGACATCGACGGCCTTAACCAGTGTTTTAAGATTCTTGGAAAGAATTCAGTCGAGAGAATTGAAATCAAACCTGGCCTTGTTCGCTCTGACCTAGGTACTCTGCTTGTTACACAAATCGATGTGTCTGAGGAAGTCGAATACTTGCTTACGCATCCTATCGATTCCAAAGAATTCGGGAGTTTTTCCTTTGATGAATACCTTAGTTTTGTAGCGTCTCACTGCCTGAGTGGCGACAAAATTCGAACTGCCACTGGGTCTAAGTGTAAATCCTGCCCATTCAGAAATGACGAATCAGTTAACTCAAATAGTCACTTACGGTCAGGCTTTCATGAATGCTGGCAGGAGCAAAATGGGTTATCGCCGGACGACTTTGGCCGCCAGCTAGTTTTGGATCTTTGGAACTACAGGGAAATCGACGACGCCATTTCCCAGGGAAAATACTTCCTTTCTGATCTTGCAAGAGACTCGAAATGGTCTTCACCTGTTGAGCCGTCTTCATCAGGCCTCACTCCCGAACAGCGGCAAACCTTACAAATTCAAAAGGAGGCCAGAAGAGACTCAACACCCTTTGTATTCACCAAGGGCCTTAAAAGTGAGATGGAAAAATGGCGCTTCCCTCTTCATTTTATCGACTTCGAGACAGCAGCACCTGCACTCCCCTTTACCAGAGGACATCATGCATACGAGACAGTGGCCTTCCAATTTAGTTTGCACAATATCGACGAAAATGGAAATATCAGGCATGCTGGTCAGTTTGTGAGTGATACCCCTGGAAAAGATCCAAACTATTCCTTCCTGGCTGAGCTTAAAAAATGCCTTGATCAGGATGGTGGTACTGTATTTCGGTATGCTGCACATGAAAACACAGTGCTTTCGGCCATACGGAGGACATTGCTGGATGACCCTAACCCACCCAAAGAGAAGGACGATCTTGTAGCTTTTGTTGAGAGTCTTATCCACTATGAAGATGAGGATGGGAATCCGATAAAAGGGTCCCGATGTATGGTCGATATGTTCGACCTTGTCAAGCGCTATTATTATCATCCCATGATGAAAGGCTCAAATTCAATAAAGCAGGTTCTTCCTGCAGTTATCGCTTCGAGCAAGATTCTCAAGGAAAAGTATTCGCAGCCAATCTATGGTACAGAAGAGATCCCGAGTCTCAATTTCAAAAACCACACCTGGATCGATGCGCGTATGGATCCCTATAAGACTCTGCCACCTCTTCTTGATGACCTCAAACCTGAAGAATTGTCCCAACTGGCGCCTGAGCTGGAAGGTTTTGACGAAATACATGAGGGCGGTGCAGCAGCCACTGCGTACTGCAAGCTACAGTTTGCCGATATCCCAACAGGCCAAAGAAAGGCCCTGATCGATGGTCTAAAACGCTACTGCGAGCTTGATACTATGGCAATGGTGATGATCTACGAATACTGGCGAGAAGTTACCGGATACTGATTGCTGAATGATTCAATACGGTTCCGATGCAGAAAAGCGTTAAGGCCACTTACAGAAAGTCCTCTCGCCAGCCCTCACACTAATGCCTCCATCGAAGGCTCCAGATCTTACACAAGGCTACTGGATCTAGGGGGTTATGTTCGTTGTTCATAATAAGGGGGCTGACGATGTCTACGAAAAAGCTTTAACTGCGGCCTCATGTAAAAATATGTACGACCTCCGTTGTTCTGTCCCAACGAGGCCTAAGAAGAAAAGTCATGTCACGACGTAAAGACTAAAATGAGCCAAGGCAGCACAGTATCCCGGATATAAAATTTCTCTTGCGTTTGCATGCTTCGTTCGTGTTCAAGACAATGTGTAAGATTGAGTTCCTAGTTCAAGAGCCCCCGAAAATAGACTACCATTAGACCAAAATGGGAGTTATACGTCGGCCGTCACCTCACATTATTAATCGATAGAACGTTATACCATCACAGGATAGGTTGTGGTGATATGTAAACAGTCATGATGCAAAGAGCAATCTTTGTAAAACACCTTGTTAGTTTATCAATTGTGATAAGCTTTTTCATTGCAATAAATATGTTTATGATTATACTTAAAATCGGAGGCAGACATAATGAGAGTCAAATGTTTCTGTGACTATCCAGAGAGGATTGAATCTGCAATTAATGAATGGCTTGATCAGAACAAAGCGATTGAAGACATAAAGTATGTATTTCATTCTTCTTATTTACCTGATCGAAATCCAAATACACCATCAGGAGGCTATAATCCAGTTCCCATTATTGCCATAACAATTTTCTACAAATAACAACTAGCGATTCCTATATAAGTCGACTATCGTTATTAGACATAAACCTCTTATAGATGGCACCTGCATTGCACGATCTGGTGTTTTTGCTTAGTTCCCTTGAAGAGATAAAAGCATAAAGTCGGTTTGACTAGCAAAGGACCTATTCAGTATCCAAATATCCTGACATCTATTCGCTTTGCCCCTGTACATGATGACATGACCCTCACGGTAGCTCTAAGGCTTCGTGCCATTATGCCATTCTTAAGGACATAGAGTGTCTTGCCCTGCATATTGAGCATGTGATTATTAGCATCATAGAACAAAGCAATAATAATCATACTATGAGTAAATGTTGGACTGTTGTCACGGTAGGTGATAATTTTCAGAGTGGCAGGTATTTTCCTGGGCACTTATGGTAGCCTAGTTCCCTGACGACTGCAGCCAAATTCTTATTGTACTTGAGCAAAAGCTCAACTGCCCTACTTTGATCTTCCCGTGAATATACGAACCACCTCGCGACGGTGTTTCGTGGCCAAGTTCTTGTCTGCACCCCTGAATGAGCGATGTGAAATAGGACACGGAAATGGCAAGAGCAAGGCCAACACCCTTGGCCGCGATTACTTCGAGACCTAGAATAATCACTCCTGCCAAACTCGAATAAAAGTTCGATACAACATTCCTATTCGGGGCGCGTCAGTGGCTCATCATACGTTTCACCGGTAACAAGATTGACCCTTATCATCTTTGTTCTATCAGGCAATGGGAAAATACTTGCATTTGGAACTAGTCGTATGTCTGTCGGATCTTGCGATTCCAATCTGTACATTAGCCCGCGAGGCGTGTAGCGATACTCCGCTATCTCAACCTCTTCGTCACCATACAAGTTTTTGAAAATAGCCTTTTGATGTGGAGCAACTAGAGTTTGCCAATCATCGTCATTTTCGATCCAAGGGGAAGCATCTACAATTGAACTAATTGGTCGGAGAGTTGTTAGCCATTCAAGATACTCATCGCGTGCTTTTAAGAGTTCTGCTTTATCTTCCTGTTCTTCTATAAGCGCTCCAGCCAAATCAAGAATATTAGCAAACTGATCATATAGACCATGACTTAGTCGAAGGCTTCCGGAGACCGTGTCGTAGATGCATAATCCCTTGCAACCTCCAGGCCATATTGAAGAGGACCGCATATCAAAGGTACCACAATCGAGATCTCTCTCCTGTATGCCATTGAGTCCACAGTATGTTTCAAGAATAATCCTAGCGAACCTTTCCGTAAGCAGCGAGAAGTCAGGAATAAACCATAATATCCCCGTTGATTCGAAGAACCTCACAATGGGACGTTGATAATACTGTGAAAGGGGCCCATATTTATACTCAGTTGTTTTCTTCCCTTGACGTTCATGGAACCCTATTACCCTTTCGTCGACTTGCACATCAGACTCCATGAGGAAACCACCAAAAGACTTCATGCAGTTCTTTATATTGCCACTCGGACGTGGAAAAACCATATTCTGCAAAATCGGTTGAGTTGTATACCTTGCAGCTCTCATTACGGTTATTTCCGCCCTACGAAACGAGAACTCAGTTACCCTATAGGGTTTCGCCATATAATAATAGATAGCTCCCGGATAAGCCTCTCGAAGCGCCTGAGAATACGTGACTGAACCAAGATTCTGATTGAATCCGCTGTTCTGAACGATAGCAAAAGTTTTCCCGGAATCAGACCTCAGGCCAAACTCAATGTGAGGGTCATTTTGCCCTCTCTGCCTGAGAGAGTAGAGTTCTGGCGGTATGCTTTCAGTGGGATTAAGCTCGTTCTGAAGCATCGCCATGAATGACTTCGGTAACGAAACGAGAGACTTCATGTTATAATTTTCTGTACCAAAATCCGAAATCTCCTGAAAAGCGCAAAGTGCATGAATGTACTGGATATAGACGTTGTCTAAGTACAGCCATGATTTCTCAGCATGCTTACTCAGCAACTGATTGATCGAGCGATTCTCAACAGCACAGTCTGAGTCATTTATTATTAGAACATATCCTTTGTGCTTTCTTCCTACCCGCCCCATGCGTTGTCGAAATGAGTTAATATTCTTAGGGGTCCTAAGTATTACGACGATGTCAATATCACCAATATCAAGTCCAAGTTCGAGAGCGCTTGTGGACACCACACCTGCTAACCTTCCATTAGCAAGCGAGTCTTGTATAGTAGCCCTGTCTTCCTCTTCGTACCCTGCCCTATATGGCAAAATAGCACCATCCAGATCTTCACTTGCTTCCTCTACTTCAGTGTCATCAGCATCTTTTCTAGCCGCGATAGATACAATTTGTTCTACCATTTTGCGTGAGTCTGCAAAGACCAAGAACCTTCCTATATTGGACTGCGCCAGCCCTTTTACTAATAGTGCCGTACTATCAAGGAAGGCACCTCTGTTAAGGCTCACCAGAAAAATTTCTTTCGAAGGGGTCGGCGTGCAGTCATCTGAAGAATCCACAAGACTTGGATAGCGACCAAGCAAAGCCGTGATGAATTCTTCTGGATAACCGATTGTTGCAGTACTGGTTATTACCTGCTTAACATCAGCGACTGCAAAAAGTCTACGAAGAAAGAAAGCCATGTTAGTCCCAAATACCCCATCATAGACATGCGCTTCGTCAAGAATTATAAGACGAAGCCTAGACAAGAACTGCTGAATCACAGAGCTTGTGAGGTGATCAAGTAACCATGCATGGGCTACATCTGGTGTCATCAAAATAACTCTGTGAGTTGCTAACAAATCTTCACGGTCTCTGGTGGCTATACTCCCATCAATAAATGTCGGCAAGAATCCAAAGTACTTGCATGCTTCTTGCCATTTGCCCATTTGATCGCGAATTAGAGCCCTTGCTGGGTAAAAAGCCAACACCTTGGCGGCAGGATCAGAAAGTAATAAATGAATAGCTGCCGTTATAAAGACAAGGCTTTTGCCTGATGCCGTTCCTGTAGCTAAACAAACATCGTTGCCTTCGAGGAACTCGTCCAAGGCTTTTATTTGGTGTGCATATAGTTTCCCTGAGTACTGGCGATCAAGCCAAGAGCTAACCTGAGGGTGTAGACCTGCTGGTATGTTGCCGAATCTGCCTTGTCGTCCATCAATAGTCACATGGTCAGCAATGTGGAAGCCACAAGAATCAAGAACAGTATTGATTTGCGAAGGAAAGATCTCATTTTCCATAACTTTCAGCTCATTCTCTTGCTTTTTCTCATTGTTCGGAGATGGGGACATAGAGTACTCCTTAGTTGACTAAGAATAGTGCGATTCTTGCCACATGACACAAAGTCAATAATAACCTCGTCTCATTCTAAGGCTTGATGAATCAGAACTTCTTGGAGTTCATGGCTTAGGCTATTATATGTCATTGTCGCATTCTTTAATAGGAAAATCGAGTAGATTATAATTATTTCTTCGGCTAGTTCGGCGAGATTAGGTAATCAGAGGATTCCTGTCTTAGTGTGATCTTAGATCTTACGATTTGAGGTGAAGAGCCTGCCGTCACACACTGTCCCCATCCCGTCTTTAGATCGAATGATGGAAACCGTGTTGTAAGTTTGTTGTAGGTTTTAGGTTTTGTCCTAGACATATTACAAACTCGTTGAGTTAGTGCCGATTATTGCACAAAACTACTTTTCCAAACTTCAGGCATTCTCGGATTCCTTGTTACCATTTAGGGAAAGAATGTACACCGGCATCTAGCAAATTGTATCGAATACGCAATGACGCTAACACTTACGATTCTTGATCATTTCCCATCTGTACCGCTTTGATTCGAAATAGAATAGCAGAAAAGTGCTGTTGGTACACAGCAGATTTTTGTACCTGCTACGACGAGCTTGGCAGTTGCGCTTTTTGTCGTCACCACGACGTTGGTGCCTATGTCGTATTTGGAGGCCAACTCTGCAATTCCAACGAGTTCTTCTGGGTGCTGCAGGATTCGATCCGACCATTTTACTTCTACGGCGCCAATAGGTTTTTGCTGCAATTGGTCAACCCTTACAAGATCGACTTCACGGTCTTTTCTGCCCTCTCTCCACCTCGCGTAATACAAGAAGTCACTCATTCCTAACTGATGAAGCCATTGAGTCCATACGGCAGTCTCTGCCACGCTTCCCATTGCATCGTCGCTTTCCAAGACCGGGCCGAAAAGTGCGGCACGCATCGACGGATTTGTCAGGTAGACCTTAAAACTTGTCACCCGCTGCAAACGGCGTGCATCTTGATCGATTCGAAACAGGCGTTTTACAAGATACGCTGCTTCTAAATACTCAATAAAATCCGCTAGTTTTTGTCTTGAGAAGTCGGAGTGCTGAGAAAGCGCTTCCGCACTTATTTCCATACCTGTATTGTATGCAAGGACATTGAAAAATTGATGCAGCGATTGGGTATCCGAAATTCCGTAGAGGCTTGGGAGATCCTTGAGTAGTACTTTATCGATGATATCCTGCCGCAGAAAGCGAAACGGATTCGATCTCACAGAGGGATTCATTGCAGCCTCGGGGAATCCGCCATAGTTAAGGTAGTTAACAAATTCAGTATTGAGCGCGTAGATATCGGAAGAGCAATATTTGACACCGTGCAAACCTGGTTCGTCCAGAGGCACAATGAGCGCTTTCTCTTTTTGCGTAAACTGGAGAAACTCCGCAAAGGTAAGCGGTGGTAGAAAAAAGTCTGTAAATCGTCCAACGCCAGACTCGATACTTTTCATTTTCAGGGCAGCAGCTGCAGATCCGCTCACAATAAATCGGATCGAAGGGTAGGTATCGACTAAAGATTTTAGATGTACACTCCAATCCTTGAGGTATTGAATTTCGTCAAAGAAAACCCAAATCGGCGCTGAATCTTTGTCCATCCGCAAGGTATGTCCCTGCAATTCGATAAATAGCTGTACCAAGTCCTCAAGTGTAAGCCCCGAATAAAGCGGCGTATCCAAAGAAACGAAGAGTATATCGATCCCTCTTGTCCCCCTATCGAGGAGTTCCTGGATGAACTGACGCAACATGACGGTCTTTCCCACGCGCCTTGGACCCACAAGAACGATCGCCCGCCTCACGGTTCGGTCCGCGGCAAGTCGTGCGAACGATTCAAAATAGGAACGGCGTGGCCATGCGGCTTCCTCCGTCTCTAGGCCTCGACCAGCGTGCCACCATGGGTTGTCCAAGGAAAGTCTACGCTGGATCTCTTGCAAGGGGATCGATAGGGATGTCACCATAACGTTACCTCATTGACATTATTTTGACATAATAATGGAACTTTTGCAACACTATTTTTACATAATCATCATTACTATTTACTTTATAGTGAATTAGATGTTTCAAAACTCAGATACGATGTATTATTTGCCTTATTTACCGCCTCGCTTCCTTCCTCATTCATAATTTTGTTATATTAGAATAGAGGTATATATAGATGCAGACGATCCATATCGATTTTTTTCATGATGTGCTCTGTGCGTGGTGCTTCGCGCTCTCTCCACGAGTCCGGCGGCTTGTTGAGGAAAATCCTTCCATAGAGGTCGACCACCATTGCTTCGCGCTTGCTCCTTCAAAGCAAAGCCTCAGCACAATGTTCGGAGATAAAGCCCAGGCAAAACAGGAGATTCTGAACCACTGGCGCGCCGCCAATGCGAATGACGACGAACATCGCATTAACACGGCGCTCATGGCCACTCGAGATTACGATTATCCTTATTCTATGCCAGGACTTATTGCCTGCAAGGCTGCCGAAATGCTCGCTGGCTCCAAGGGTCATTGGGACTATTTTGACCGCGTGCAGAAGGCTCATCTTACCGAATGTCGCGACATTACCGACCGCGAGGTGCTTGTGAGTTGCGCCAAAGATATTGGTCTGGACACGGCAGAATTTGAAGCACTTCTCGACGATCCTTCGACAGCCAAGGCGGTTCAGGATGACATCGACCTTGCCGAGGAACTCGGCATCAATTCAGTGCCGACACTCATTATCAACAACAAGTGGCTGGTCAGTGGCGCCATTCATTATGGAGAGCTCAAGAGCGCGATCAAGAAGGTTCAGGAAGAATAGTAACTGGTGCAGTGATTTCTGGACTCAAGGTGAAAAAGGCTTCTGCGGTACTGAACCGGGCGCCTGTCACCGAACTAAGTTTCGATCCGTGCTGCGTTATATTACGTCCTTAGAATATTCGTTGATCATCTTCCTTGAGGTTGGCGCTCCTTATTCCAAGATATTCTATATCTCAATCTGCCACGAAAATCTTCTACAAGTGTGGTCTAAATCATGGAGTGCAGTGTGGTGCTCCAGTTTTTTCCCGTTTTTCGTAAATGATTCAAGGCACTGCGCCCGACTACTTGTACGTAAATTCGTCATTTTTCATTCCCATATGCTCCCATTTTTCTATTTTAAAAAAGGCTTAACTTATTCTCAGCTAAATCGGATAAGTTTCAGAAGAAAATTCCCTAGATTCCTCCGCTTCCATGATCAAAGCAAGGCCTGTGATCTGGTGCACACGTCGGTTACCCCGCTCAGAAGTTAAATTCTTTGCTCTTTCGTAAGACCAAGGCTACTCCCCTCCTCGCTTCTAAAGGAGTGATTTTCTTTCCCCTGTATTTACGAGGAAAAGTCACGGTTGTGCTTTATAATTTAACCTTTCTTCCTTGTTTTCCAAGGTCCAGGCGGTTCCCATATCATTGACTCTTCTTCGTTTTTTTGCGCAAGCGATGTGCACGGCACCAGAAAGCAAAAAAGGGCATCTATCACCTCGGAGAATTGGACTGGGGCATATAAAAGCTTCTGCCGTCCGCAAAATGCTTCCCATTGTACTTGTTTCAGAGCCGAGAATTCCGGAGAAAACAAGACATGCGCATCCTTTATGTCTGTTTCTCTCTGGGTGAACGTCAACTCTAGCGCTTTTGCGAGGACTATTTGATCGAAGCCAAAGTGCCTAGAGAGAAGCCAAATGTCGAAAAATCCTTCATCCGGCTGTTCAACTTTCCAAGCTTGACCATGGCTTCAAACTTCTCCGCTATGGCTGTTTCGCGGCTGTAGCACAGAAGTTGAGGAGTTTCTTGATCCAGAAGTACCGGAAACTCTTGCCGCTGAGGGGGAGGATACACAGTATCACCAAATCCTATATCGATTCTCAACTTAATCCTGGCGGATGCAAGCGTAGCTTCGAACGAAACTCGGACGCCTTGGTACGTTGCATCCTCGGTTATCGATTCTATCCTTATCGTGTTCGCGTCGTAAACGATTCCATCGTTGCCAGGCTGTTTCAGAATCTCCCGAATCGCTGCCGCGATTGTTTCTTCAGAGTTTTCAATGCGCCCAAGCAAATCTATGTCCATTGTGGATCGCGAGCCTTCGCTGTGCCATACAGCTAGCAGAAGGGCACCTTTAAGTACGAATCTATCCGCATACTTCGACTTGGAAAGGCGGAAAAGAAATCGTTCCATTGCATAATACTGCAGGATTTCACCAAACGTCCTGCCTTGGCGTTTTGACAAATCGAAGAGTCTCTGACGTATGGAAGCCGGAACGTTATTCTTAACCTTGTTGCTCACAGGATTGCCTCAAGGTAGGGGGTTATTGCTTTCTCCACACCACAGATTCTTGCAAATTCAGAAAGCCTGGACGGATGAAGGTTACCTGTTGTCTTGCAAAGCCTTATTGCCTCAAGAAACACATCCATACCGATACGATTTCTGAACTTGAAACAATCAACGATCGTCTTCTCGAGGCTGTACACTTTTATCTGTATTCCCTCCACCTTGTACTCCTCGATGCCAGCTTCGTATGAAGCTTTCGAAAAGAAATGGGCGCGGAGGGGAGGGTATTGGATGGTAGGAGTACGGGTCCCTCTTGGAAGCGCAATACTTACTTCCTTTGGAATCTGGGTCGTTACCCCATAAAAGGAAAGAGCAGACACAAGACAGAGTACCGCCTTGGAACAACGAAGGCTTACGATAGCGATGTCTGGATAGGGGTAAGCGGAAGACTCGGAAAGCCGATAAAGACCCCGAGATTCCTGTACAAACAAACCTTGATCGCGAAGGGCGTAGAAAGTATACCGCGATATGCCTGCCTTCATAGCCTGACTCATCCTGAGGTAGCCGCCCTGGGCAAGAAAAAGCTCCTTAATCTTATCGTATTCCATGACAGACATAATGATAACACTTAGGTGCAACTGTATGCAATATATACTGATGGATCCATGTAAAAAACTGGAACAACGTGAGTCAAAGTTATAATAATTTTTTCCAGATGAATAAGTTGCCCAGAGGGGGACTTGAACCCCCATGATTTCTCACTAGAACCTGAATCTAGCGTGTCTGCCAATTCCACCATCTGGGCAAATAAAGTAACGAAAAAGACGAACGAAAAGTAAAAACAGCGCCCCGTTGTGGCAGCGCGTCACCGCGCAAGCCAGCGTAGGACAGAAATACACTACTACAGGCCAAAAGCGCGTCACCGCAAACTAGTGGTGCTTTGCAGTCGGTATTTTTAACCTGTGGTGCACCGAATGTCAAGGCACACTTCCAGGCCTTCGGTCTACACAATTTGTGGTCGACGCTATGCGACTCCTAGCCTGGGACCACAAGGCGCGTTATGATTTGTGGCATGAAAAAGCCTCGTCGGAATGCTGGGATTGACCCAAATGCTGGAAATGTTCGAAATACTCGAAAAACTCTGACAAGTGCAAAACGTGAAGCACTATTAAGTCTGTGGTTTGGCAGGCCACACATCGTGTTTGGGCTCGGCCTCGCGCTGGTGCTGTTGGCAGGGGTCATTGGCCCAGCGACACTTGAGGCGGACGATCTGATGGGTGCGGCGCAGCCTGAAGGCTCCATCGAAGGGAGCTGGGTGGGTAAGCTCGTTGTGGGCAAAAGCGCGCTCACTATCGTTTTCAATGTAAAAAGCGAAAATGGCGGGTACAGCGCGACCATGGACAGTCCAGACCAGGGTGCCAGGGGAATCCCCGTTTCAAAGCTGACCGTGGTGGGCGTGCAGGTGCGTTTCGAAGTAAAAGCTGTCAACGGAAGCTATTCAGGCAAACTCACTCAGGACGGAACGCGCATCGTGGGGCAATGGCAACAGTCGGGGATGACCCTACCGCTCGAGCTCGAAAAGAAACCTCAGCTTTCTGAAGGCAAACCCGGGCAGGAACAAGCATCAAATGATAAGCCCACGCAGCAGGGCCCGGTCCTAGCCAAAGACACGCCTTACGACGAAGTCGAAGTGCGATTCCCAAGCCTAGACATTGAGTTTTCAGCAGCCCAGAACGGTGATACGTCCGAGCCCAAGAGTCCTGCGCCGGATGGTGCTCAAACGGCCATTCTGGCGGGCACCCTGAGCATGCCCCGCGGCCAGGGCGATGGAAAAAGCCAAGGCCGGGCGCCCTTCCCTGCCGTGGTGCTCGTCTCGGGTTCAGGGTTGCAGAATCGCGACGAAGAGATAATGGGGCACAAACCCTTTAAAGTGATCGCGGATTACCTCGCCCGTCGCGGAATCGCCGTGCTGAGATACGACGACCGCGGGTTTGGCCAATCCACAGGCGACGCAAGTTCCGCCACAACCTTCGATTTTGCCCGCGACGCGTTTGGAGCGCTCGAATTCCTTGCCAAGACCGACGGAATCGACGCAAAGCGCCTCGGCGTTATCGGGCACAGCGAAGGTGGAATTGTGGCGGCGATTATCGCGGCACAACAAGGTCAAGCCCTGCAACAAGGTCAAGCCCTGCAACAAGGTCAAGCCCTGCAACAAGGTCAAGCCCTGCAACAAGGTCAAGCCCTGCAACAAGGTCAAGACCCACAGCAAGGGCAGGACCTGCCCAAGGCGAGTTTTATCGTCATGCTGGCAGGTCCCGGCGTGCGGGGCGACGAGCTCCTGCTTGAACAAAACCGGGCGCTCGCCTTGGCAAGCGGCGCTCCCGAAGAACAGATCGAGAAAGTCAATGCGCTCAATTCAAAGATATATTCCATTGCAATAAAAGAAGATAGCGTCGAGTCGAGACGTCAGGAGATTGTCGGGCTACTCAAGAGTGAGGCGCCGGAATTGGACGCTCAGGCCGAAAGCATTGCGGCTCAAGCGCTTTCCCCATGGGTGGTACAGTTCCTCAAAATCGATCCGGCAGACTACCTGCGCAAGGTTACGATCCCCGTGCTCGCGCTGAATGGCACGAAGGACCTTCAGGTGCCCGCGGCGACCAACCTGCCCACGATAGACAGGGCGCTCAAAGAGGCGGGCAACACGCACTACCGGCTTGTCGCGCTGGACGGGCTTAACCACCTCTTCCAGCATGCAAAAACAGGCCTGCCGGAAGAATACGCTCAGCTCAAAGAGGATTTTGCCCCAGACGCGCTCGCGCTGATGGGCGACTGGATACAGGCGGTGATCGACGCGCGATGAAACGACGACGCGCCGTAACGCGACGCGGTGACACGACAAGGCGCAACACAAGGTACGACAACAAAGTGAAACGACGCGGTGAAACGACGCGCATAGACGGCGACCCAGCGAACCGTCACTTTGAGTGTTTCAAATTTTGATACTGTCATTTCATGCTTGCGAAATCGAGGTTTTGGGGCTACGATTGGTGCTACAATTCAAGTGACTTGATCGACTTGACAGAGTTGAATGATTTGAGCGATGTGAGCGAATTTTTGCCCCAAGGAGCGCCTATGAAGCTATCGGCATGGAACCATGAATTGGAAGGCTACGACTACCTGTCGCTGCTTGTCGTAGATATCGACGGGCACTTGCATTCCGTCAGCTTACCAGAGAGCTACGTCACCGAAAAAGTGCTCGGAAAGGGCGTCGGATTCGATGCGTCCAACTTCGGCTATGCGAGCGTCCACGCCTCCGACATGGTCGCCGTGCCCGACCTTGCCACTGCCTTTGTCGAGGAAAAAGAGGATTTCCACATTCTGCATGCGTTTTGCGATGTCCACACCACCGACGGCGAACCGTTCGCACAGTATCCGCGCACCGTCGTTGCGAATGCGCTAAAGCGCCTTAAGGAAAGCGGCGTGGCCGAGGACGCCAAGGTGCTCGTCGAACTCGAATTCTATGTCTTCGACGACGTTCGCTATTCCACTACTGTGGACCATTCGTACTATTTTGTGGAGAATTCCGAAGGAATCGGCGAGAATTCCAACGACAAACCTCGCCCGGGCCTTTCGCGCGGGTATCACGCCACATCCCCGGCGGACAAATATCAGCTTCTGCGCAACCGCGCCGTCAAGACGATGATCGATGCGGACATCCCGGTAAAATATCACCACCACGAAGTGGGATCTTCCCAGCTCGAAATCGAACTCGACTTTGTCTCCATGGTGCGCGGCGGGGACACCGTGACGCTCGCCAAGTGGATTCTGCAAAACGAGGCGGCGGACCTAGGACTGCACGTCACGTTCATGCCCAAGCCGATGTACAAGATCGCGGGTAGCGGCATGCACGTGCATCAATTCTTGGTCAAGAATGGCAAATCGATCTTCCCGGGCGAGGTGCTGTACGGACTTTCCGAAGAGGGCTTGGGCTACACAGCGGGAATCCTGACGCACGCGCTGTCGGGCTCGCTCCTGGCGTTCTCCAATCCGTCGACGAATTCGTATAGGCGCCTGGTGCCGGGCTACGAAGCGCCGGTGAGCGCAACCTTTGCGCAAGGTTCCAGGGCGGCGGCGATTCGCATTCCGGGCTACCTCGGCAAGGGCGAGGCGCGGATCGAATTCCGCACGGGCGACGCAACGGCGAATGTGTATTATTTTTTGGCCGCGATGGTGTTGGCGGGTCTGGACGGGATCCAGCGGAAATTGGACCCGGTAAAACTCGGCTACGCCACGGACAAGGCAACGGAAGAGAATACGTTCCCCACAGGGCTCTATCATGTACTCGCGGGGCTCAAGAAGGACCACGCGTACCTGGATGGAGTTTTCCCGCCGGAATTGATCGAGCAGTGGATCGAGCGCAAGGATAAGGAAGCGGAATACGTGTATAACGCGCCGGTGCCGCAGGAGTACGAGCTGTACTTTTAGTGCAACGTGAAAGTGACAATGACTGGCAGGGCACACTACTGGAGCGGTGCGCCGAACAGAGTGGCGCAGGTAGCGACGCGGTAAGTGGTGACAAAGTGAAAGGAGCTTGAGACATGGCAGAAATGGTGCTTTCTGGCGATGAGGCGATCGCACAAGGGGCGTTCGACGCCGGCGTTATTGGAGCGTTTGCATATCCGGGGACGCCGTCCACGGAAATAATGGAATATTTACAGGACAATCTGCAGGCGCACAAGGCGAAGCTTTTGGAAGCCGGTGTGCCTAAGACGTTGTGCGACACCATCGTTGCGCAGTGGTGCACAAACGAAAAAACCGCGTACGAATCTGCGCTCGGGGCTTCGTTTGTCGGACGCCGCGCAATGGTCTCCATGAAACATGTCGGGCTTAACGTCGCAATGGATCCTTTTACGAATTCGGCCCTGGGACGGATCAACGGCGGGCTCGTGGTGGTCGTGGCGGACGATCCTTTTATGCACTCGAGCCAGGACGAGCAGGACTCGCGCGTGCTCGCGGACTTTGCGCGGGTGCCGTGCTTTGAGCCGTCGGACCAGCAGGAAGCGTACGACATGGCCCGCTTAGCATTCGAGTACTCGGAGCAGCACGAGGTACCGGTGCTTTTGAGGCTGACTACGCGGCTCGCGCACGCGCGCGCCATGGTAAAGACGCGCGAAGCGAAGATGCCGACGACGAAGCCGAAGGCGGACGACAGGAAGGGGTGGATTTTGATGCCGGCCATGGCGCGCGCTCGCTGGAAGGTGCTCCTGGAAAAGAATCAAACCTTCCGTCGCGATGCGGAACAGGCAAACACGCTACAACTACGGAGCAAGAAGCTCGGCGTCATAGCCTGCGGCCTTGGAATTGCCTATTACTTGGAAAACGAAGCTGACTGGGTCGCACACAACTCGCAGAATGCGCCAAAGCCAAATATGGAAGATGCCCCTTCTTTGCTGCGCATCACCCGCTACCCCATCGCGCACGACAAAATCCAGGCGCTTGCCAATCACGTCGAGCGCCTCCTTATTATCGAAGAGGGTTATCCCTTTGTGGAGCGCGATGTGCGCGGCGTGTTTGGCGCGCCCATCCCCGTCGCCGGCAAAATGTCAGGGGAACTCCCCCTTGACGGCGAGCTTTCTTCCGACACGGTGCGCTCAGCCTTGGGCCTTGCGCCCTTGCCTCAGTTGACTCCTCCTGCCATCAAGGTTCCTGGTCGTCCGCCCCAGTTCTGCCAGGGCTGTCCGCATGCCGATTCGATTTCGGCCCTTAAAGAAGCCCTCGCAGGCGAGACCGACTATTACGTAGCCTCAGATATTGGCTGCTACACTCTCGCGTCTCTTCCTCCTTACGAGGCGGTGGAATCCTGCATTGACATGGGCGCTTCCGTCGGTATGGCCCGCGGGGCTTCAACGGTCGGGCAAAAGAAGGCCATCGGCGTTATCGGCGATTCAACCTTCTACCATTCCGGCATGACGAACCTGCTCGATGCGGTGTCCCACAAAACGCCTTTCACGCTGATCATTATGGACAACAGCACCACGGGTATGACCGGTGCCCAACCCACAATTTCTCCAACCTCAAAGCTGCCTGCCCTTCTTGCGGGAATCGGCGTCGAACCAAACCATATTCGCGAAGTCACTTCGCTTAAGAAAAATCAGAGCCAGAATACCGCTGTCATTCGTGAGGAACTGGCCTACAACGGGGTTTCCGTCATCATCATGGAGCGCGAGTGTCTGGAATATCTCAAAAAAGCGAGGAAGGCATGAACTACAACATAATTTTGGCAGGTGTGGGCGGTCAGGGTGGCCTCTCCGTTTCGGTGATTATCGCCAAGGCCGCCATGAAAGCGGGTTTCCAGGTAAAGCAGTCCGAGGTGCACGGCATGTCACAGCGCGGCGGCGAGGTTTTGGCGAACTTGCGCATCTCCGATGGGCCCATCTATAGCCCGACCGTGCCGAAAGGGACCGCCGACCTCATTCTCGCCTTTGAACCTCTGGAAGCGCTCCGCTATGTCCCCTGGCTCAACGTCGAGCGGGGTGTTGTGGTCACCGCCTCGGAGCCAATCAAAAACATACCGAATTACCCCGACGTGGATGCTATCCTTGCAGAGATTCGGCGCCTGCCCCGCTACAAAATTGTCGATGCGGACAGGATAGCCAAGGCAGCCGGCAACGCGCACGCTGGTAATATCGTTCTTTTGGGAGCGGCCGCCGAGCTCATGCCCATTCCTCTCCACGAGCTCGAAGTCGCCATGGACGAGGGTTTTGCAAAAAAAGGCGAAGCGGTCGTGCTCGCCAACAGAAAAGCATTCAACGAAGGTAGGTCACAAAAATGAGTTCTGGTCCCGCTCAGCCTGTTTTTACACCGAGTTTGCCAGCCGCCTTCATGAGTGAGGCACAACAAGCGATGGCAGAATCATTTAGGCGTCTTGTCGCCTCCGCTCTTGCGCAAGGACGCTCCACCCTCACTGAGCTCGAGGGCCTCGAGCTGCTCAAGATTATGGGCATCGAGGCGCCCGCTCACGTCTTTGTCCGTTCCTCTGCCGAGTACGAAAAGCTCACGACGCACGACAATAAACACAATGAAGAGGACCGCGTCGTTGTCAAGGTCATTAGCCCGGAGATCCTTCACAAAACTGAGCGCGGCGGCGTCGCCATCGTGCCGAACACTCGAGAATCCATCTTGGACGCCATTCGCGCCATGGAGGCCAAGTTTACTGACTGTGTGGTGCACGGCTACACGGTGAACGAATTTGTGCGTTACGAGCCGAAATTTGGCCACGAAATGCTCTTTGGCTATCGGTTTACCGCAGATTTTGGCCCTGTGGTGAGTTTTGGCCCGGGCGGAATCTTTACCGAGTTTCTTTCCAGAAAATTCCAAAATGGTGTCGCGAACGTCTCGTTTTCACCTCGAGCTACGACGCGCGAGATTGTTGAGGCCACACTCAGGGAAAACGTTGTCGCAGGCATAACTTCGCTCGGCTTGCGCAACACAAAGCCCGAAATTCCGCTCTCAACCCTGACAGATACAATAATGAAGTTTCTGGATGCCGCCGACGCGCTAGCGGCCGCCGGCATTTCGGAATTCGAAGTCAACCCGATGGTAATCCGGCCGGCACTCAAGTGCCCGGACGGCGGCAACACGCGCGCGGCCACCCTCCTTGCCCTTGACTGCCTTGTGACGCTCAAGGACTTTAGCTCGATGGGACTCTCCCAGCGCCAGGACGGCCTTCTTTACAACGCCGCGCAAGCAGCTCGGCCTGTGGCCAACATCAGCCACATCCTCAAGCCCGAGAGCGCCGCCGTCATTGGCGTTTCGGAAAAAGGCGTCAACAACGGCAGAATCATCTTGCGCAACCTTTTGGCCAACGGATTCAACCCTGATCGGCTCTACGTCGTCAAAGCCGGGGCAACAGTGATTGATGGTTGCCACTGCGTACCTGATGTCGCCAGCCTGCCAGAAAAAATCGACCTCTTTGTCTTGAGCATTCCTGCATCGAGCACGCCGCAAACCCTCGCCGAAGTAGCACAGCACGACAAGGCCTGGTCCGTCATCGTTATTCCCGGCGGCCTCGAAGAAAAAGAAGGTTCAGGCCCGATTGTCGCCGCCATGAACGAAGCACTCGCCTCAGCCCGGGCCAAGGGCGGTGGACCGCTCATCAACGGTGGCAACTGCCTCGGCATCCGCTCGGTCCCTGGCAAATACAACACGCTTTTCATTCCCGAGTACAAACTGCCCATGCCCAAGGGCCAGGTCGCCCCGCTCGCCATAATCTCGCAGTCGGGCGCCTATTCCATCTGCAGAATCAACAAGCATCCCAACATCAACGCAAAGTACGTCATCACCTGTGGAAATCAGATGGACCTCACCGTGGGCGATTACCTCGACTACCTCAAGGACGACCCGGAAATCCATGTTTTTGCGGTCTATGTCGAGGGTTTTAAACCCCTGGACGGTGAAAAAGCGCTTAAAGCGACGCAAGCCATCTCAGCATCAGGACGAACGGTCATTTTCTACCGGGCAGGCAGAACGAGCGAAGGCGCGGGCGCTGCAGCAAGCCACACGGCGAGTATCGCGGGCGACTACCCGGTGACGCGCGAGCTCTTTTCCAAAGCCGGCGCCGTAGTCTGCGAAACGCTGCAGGACTTCGACGACGCAGTTACCATATTCTCACTACTCGACGGCAAAAAGGCGCGTGGTAACAGGCTCGGCGCCGTGTCGAACGCCGGCTTCGAGTGCGTTGCCATTGCAGACAATCTGCACGGCATGAAGCTTGCCACGTTGAGCGAATCCACCAAGGCCAAGCTTTTTGAGATTCTGGATAAGGAGCGCATTTCCGACATTGTCGATGTGCACAATCCGCTCGACATAACACCGATGGGCAGTGACGACGCCTACGTCAATTCTTTTAAAGCCATTATGGAAGATGAGGGCACGGACCTCGGCATTGTCGGGATTGTACCTTACACGGTCAGAATGAACACCTTGGCCGCTGGCCCCGACTCGCATGGTGAAGATGTGACGCGCCCAGACTCCGTTGCGGTGCGCTACGGCGAGTTCTTCTATGAGACCGAGAAGCCCTTTGTTGCAGCTCTGGACACCGGCCCACTCTACGATCCGCTCTGCATTGAGCTACAAAAACGCGGTGTGCCTGTCTTTAGGACGGCGGACCGCGCCTTGCGCATGTTGGAAATCTGGCGTACATCGCCCTCTGGCCACTGACGCCGCGCCTTCTCTCTCTGCCGACTCTGTCTGGTGACAAACTGCTGGTGACAAACTGCTAGGGACAAACCGCCGGGGATAAACTGCCGAACCACAACCTGCGAGGTCATAAAAAAAACTGCTCCTGCCGCTTGAGACCCAAAGGCCTCAGGTGGCAAGAGCAGTCACCAATCAAGTCACTTCTGGAATGACTATTTCTTATACACCATGTTCTCGTTCGTCACGGTGCCGAGATACTGAAGATACTTGACGAAAATCTCGGCATCCGACGGGAAGTCGTTCTTGGCATGTCCGACAAGCATCGTGTATCCATCGCCGCCGTTAAACTCGAAATTCAACGTCGCAAGCGTGTATTCCTTGTCGGGATCCACGGGTTCTCCATTCACCATGATGTTCGATACCCGGTCTCCTGCTGGTTTGGAAGCATCGAGCGTATAGCTCCAACCTGCAATATGCGGGAACCTTCCATCGGCCGCGGGCAACTTGCCAACGCCATTTTCCAGGATCGCATCGAGCTCCGAACCTTTGAATTTCCCGGTCTGAATGTAGTTGCCAAACGGTTGCACCGTGTAAACCTGTTTGAGCGTGATATCGCCCACAGGAATAGAATCGCGGATTCCGCCTCCGTTCATTAAAGCGATATCAGCACCGGTTGCATAGAGCATTGCATTGGCGAGCAGTGTACCAAGGTTGCTCTGCTGCGTGCGGACAATCTCCCGCTTTCCTTCCAAATATACTGCGGTCTTGCCAACAACCTGCAAAAGTACCGAATCCTGCGCTTTGGACAAATCCTGAATCATCTTGGAAACATAAGGATCAGGCTGGAGATCGGGAGAATTCGCCACCGTGATCGTCCTCGCGCTCCTGGACTTTATCTTCTTGTCCGGACCGACGACGATGTCTACAACACCGAGCCCCGATCCATACGCGCCAGTGCTCGTAATAAGGGTCCTGGTCTTGTTCTCTTTCTGAATGTCTTCCAGCGTGGAGTGGCTATGCCCATCGATCATGACGTCGATCTGCGGAACCGCCTCCGCAATTTGAATCGAGGTAGGATCCGAGGATTTGTCTGTGCCAATATGAGACAGACACACGAGCACATCGTATTGTCCAATTAAATCGTAAACAACCGCTTTCGCTTCCACGATCGGATCCGAGAAATAGATGCCCTGCACATTCTTAGGATCCGTCTTATAGGCGGTTTCCGGCGTTGCGAGTCCAAAGAAAGCGACGCGCACGCCGCCGATATTTTTGATCACGTACGGCGTAAAGACTCGCTTGCCATCTTTATAGACGTTTGCAGCCAAGATCTGAAAGTTAGCCAGTTTTTCAAGCTGCATGAGCCTGTCCATGCCGTAGTTGTAATCGTGGTTACCGGTCGTCATGAGGCTATAGCCCACTTGATTCATTGCGGCAACGACGCTCGCTCCCTGATCGATATTCGCAATGGGAAGCCCATGGAAGGTGTCGCCGGCGTCGACAAGGATTGTGTTCGGATTATTGGCCAACGCCTGATTAAAAGCGGTCGCCACCCTCGCAAGGCCCACTTCGGTTTTGCTCTCTACAATTCGAGCGTGCGTATCGTTCGTGTGCAGGATTGTGAGAGTTACATCGCCCGTTCCATTTTGAGCAAAGACCGTTCCTGGTAATACAACCAGTAATGCTGCGAGCATGAGCGCAAAAGCACCCAGTTTCTTCATCGACAACCTCCTCAGATTAGGAAAAATGAATATTTTAGTCGATACAATGCATATTATAAACTCCATTGTTCGAGCAGACAAGCAGAATCGCAGTTGTGTCGATATCGCCTGTCGCCATGATGAACATCAAAACATGAACTTCTTATCATTAATTCGCTCTTTACTTTTTGATAAAAGTGTTCCTAAAATGAAGACGCGCAGACCATGTTAAGGAGGTATGCATGAAGAAACTCATGATCGCATCGTTCCTTGTCATGCTTGTTCTCTCTGGGGTCACTGCTCAGGTAAAGAATGGCCCCATTGTGGACAAAGTCATTTACGATGTCAGGATGGATCAGACTATTGCCATCAAAGACACCGCAGAAGGCAAGACGGATGTCTTCTTCACTGGCTTGAATACCAAGACCTACAAGGGCATTCAACAGACCGACCTGGATAAACTCTCAACGTATGCGGTTCCGTCTGGGAGTTGGTCGCTCCTATTAAATCCTATTCCCAACAAAGCGCCTTATACCTTCCAGACAAAGGCCGGCAAAACGGTGTTCAATCCACTCGCAATCCAGGAAGTGCGCTATGCTCTGAACTGGCTCATCGACAGGAAAAAAATCGTCGACGAAATCCTCCTTGGCGCGGGCGAACCAATGATCACTGCGCAAACCCCTGGCCAACCTGGTACCTACAAATTCAATTTGGTACCGGCAAAACTTGGGATGAGCGCGCGTGGAAACGAGAAGAAGGCTTTGGCTGATATCGATGCAGCGCTTAAAGCTGCGGCGAACCTTCCAGAAAACAAAGGTAAACTCGTTAAGTCCGGTCAATTCTGGACTTACAACGGTGAGCCAATCACCGTAAAATTCATCATTCGTGTAGACGATCCCACGGGTCGACTCCTGGAAGGCCGCTATATTGCAGACCAGATCGAAAAAGCGGGCATAAAGGTCGAGCGCCTCGAATACGACCGCTCTAAGGCCAGTAATCTTGCCTACAACAGCGATCCTGCCAACTGGGAGTGGTCCATGTACACCGAGGGTTGGGGCGCTGGTGCTACCCGTGCATGGTGGGATGTAACCATCAGCCAGATGTATGCCCCCTACTATGGCTACATGCCTGGTGGACAGATGGAAGGTTTCTGGAACTACGAGAACAAAGAAATCGACCGCATCGCACAGAAGAACTACAACGGCTGGTTCCTTACCGCCGACGAGTATTGGAACGACAACATCAAAGTGCAGGAAATGGCACTCAAAGAAGCGGTACGTATCTACATCGCAAGCCAGACGCAGTTCTATGTTGCTAATAAGGCTCGCTTTAACAGCAGAATGCTCTACGGCCTTGGCGATGGACTTAATAACTGGTCTATCCGCTCGGCAGACGTAAAGCCAGATGCCAATGGACAGAAAACCCTGCGTGTGACGCAGTACTCTGCACGTGGCGGTCTTTTCATGAGTTCGTGGGACCCTGTGGGTGTTGATGGCTTTAATGATGTCTATTCCTCGGCAATCGTGGAAGCCTGCTCCGATCCGTCTACTTTCGAATCGCCCAACTCCGCCAAGGATACGCCAATGCGCGTAACTTATAGCCTGGCAAACGTAGAAACCAAAGTAAAAGCAGGTGAAGGCGGAAAGCCGGAAGGGCTCATTAAAGTCGATCCTGCCGCTATTATCTACAACTCCAAGACCAAGCAGTGGGAATCGGGCGTCGAGTACAAGGATGTCGGTGATGGCAAATACGATTATGTCAAGAACAACAACCTGACTTCGTATTCAAGATTGAATGACCAGCGCTATATTTACGGCAAATGGCATTCTGGCGCACCAATCACTATTGCGGATGTCATGTATGCCACTGCATTCCCGTATGAGTGGGCCAACAAAGATGGCGATAACGATAAATACTATGACGAAAGCTATGCCGCTCAGTATCAGGCATACTTGCCGATTAGCAAAGGTACCGTCTTGAATAAGAGTGGATCCTTCACCACGTATTATGATTTCAACTGGCCAATGGACAAAGATAGAGTGGCAGCCAACGGTGCAGTCGGCGTAAAAGCCGGCAACCCAGGAAGGCAAACCATTGTCTCCTTCGAGATTTATGAAGCCCTGGCCAAATTGGTAGCGGAAGGCTCCAAGTCTGGAACACAGTATTCGTTCGCAAGCGATCCTTCGACGACCGAGGTCGATGTTATCAACCCGAAATGCGTTGCAGATATCAAGGCCAAATTGCAGGATTTTGTTGCCAAGAAATATGTGCCAGATTGCATTAAGCAGTGGATGACCCCTGCCGAAGCAGTTGCCCGGTACAATGCGGCCATCAAGTTCATCGATACGTATGGCAACGCTTACATTTCTAACGGACCATTCTTTATCAGCAAGGTTGACTATAACAACAACTACATCGAGCTTACCGCGTTTAGGGATTACCCGTACAAGTCCGACTACTTCCCGAAGTTGTTCAAGACGACCATTACCCGCATTGATGACGTAAATGTTCCCGCTACAGCTCAACGGACTGCTGATGCTTCCGTAGACGTAGCAGTTTCTGCAGTCACGTATCCAGATGATACGGCAAAAGCAGCAGATTCCAAGGCAAAAGTTACGGTTACCCTCATCATGGCCGATAACAGCGAAAAGACTTACAATGCGGCCTATGTCTCTGCGGGGAAATTCAAAGCCACAATTCCTGCAAAGGACTTAAGCGCGCTTTCTCCAGGTGCTTACACACTCGTTGTTCAATCAGTGTTCAGCACCGAGGCTCCTGCGGTTCAGGCTGTATCACTTGCAGTTTTCTGACCAGTTAGCGGGGTTTAGATGTTCTTGATCTAGTGTCCTTGGTGGGTGTGCCAGTAAGAAACGTTTGAGACCATTTCTACAGGCACACCCTTTTGTTTCTTGTTCTTGCAAGTGTTTTCTCTTTGAGAGTTTCTACCAAGAACAAAATCATCTCAAAATCGAAATTCTTGGGGACAGGTCGTGAAGGTCATTGAGTCCTTCAGGCATTGCTAGTTGTCGCGGAATACAGGTGGTCATATGTACAAGTGGTTCGCCTTTAAAAGAATACTCAAAGGTATTTTTACCTACGCAATAATCATTTTCGTCCTTTCGGCACTCTTCAATACGGTGACCGATAAAACCGTGCGCGCAGAAATCGAGGAGCAGGTGCGGGCCGAATCTTCTCGGCTCAAGAATGTACCTCCCGCTGCGATTCAGCGCTTTCAGGAGCAGCGCCGCATAGACCTGATACAGCTTTACAGACTGGATCGTCCATTGTTGGAACGCATTCTTTATCAGACATGGAACTCACTTACCTTTAATTTCGGAAAATCGACCATTATCAAATCGTCGCAGGGAGAACGTGACGTGCTCACCATTGTCGGGGAGGCACTACCACGCTCACTTTTGCTTTTTACCACAGCGACGCTCTTTGAGATAATCATTGGCATAGCTCTGGGCTTGAAGAAGGCGCAGAAGCCCGGAGGCTCCATGGATAGGATCACTTCGGTCATCACCATGATCGTATATGGCATGCCGACATTCTGGCTCGCCATGATCCTCATCATGTTCTTTGTTTACAATCTGAAGCTCTTCCCTTCGGCAGGGATGCACACGGTGCCACCTCCCGAAGGAATTATGTATTTTGTGGATCTGCTATGGCATATGGCGCTGCCCTTGCTCACGCTCCTTCTCATAGGTTTCTGGGGAGTGGCGTATTATGTGCGCAATATCGTGCTCGGTGTTCTGCAGGACGATTACATAATGGCTGCCCGCGCGCGTGGCATACCCGAACACTCGGTGCTTTTTGGACACACCTTACGAACAGCAGCACCGCCCATTATGACCATGTCTATACTTTCGCTCCTTGCGTCCATTACTGGCGCGATTATTTTTGAAGGCATCTTCTCCTGGCCAGGGCTCGGGAATCTGTATTGGATCGCTGTTCAGCAAAACGACATTCCGGTTTTGATGGGGGACCTCACCATTACGACAGGGATTTATCAGGTTGGTCTGATCATACTGGACCTTACGTACGGCTTTATGGATCCGCGCATCAAAGTGGGGGGTAAGGCATGAGCACCAATACGACACAGTCCAGGCTTGGAGAATTTTGGGGCGAGTTCAGTAAAGAAAAATCGGGGATTGTTGGGCTCATCCTCCTTGCACTTTGTGTTTTGGTCGTCATTTTCGAGCCGCTTATCCTTCCCTGGAAGGAAGTGAACAACAAGTGGCGTGATATCGACTATTGGCAAGACAATCCCGCAAGTGCACCGCCCGAGTGGACTAATTTCTTTTCCAAAACGAAGTCGCCTGTCACACAGCGCCTTACCAAGGCCACCCGCGAAGAGGTCGACTTGGAGGGTGGCGCCAAAATGGTAACTTATACGCTCGATTACAAATACGAGGCAGACAAGGCGCCGCTCGACGTCATATTTCATATTTCAGGCACGGGCGACATACCGATGGTGGTTTCCATCGAAAGGCCAGACGGAGTCAAGGTCGATCTCTTCCAACGCTTTGAACAAGGGCTTGCAAACCAGGACATCCGCATTTCGGCGGACAACGATGGACGCAATTCGGCCTTTGCCTTTGTGAAACAATATGAGAGCGAAGAGGCTCTTGAAGCATATTCCAGTTCGAGCCTGCGCACCACGGACTTGCTCTTCAACACGGCCCAGCAAGGCATGGCGCGTCAATTCAAACCGCTCAAAGGGACTTATAAGCTCATTGCGCAGGCCATGATAATGGACCCTGCAAATATGGATATAAAAGATCCTTATGTTGTGGTGACAGGATCGGTTTCCGGGCTCCTGGGTACCGATGATTCCAAGCGCGACCTCGCCTCGGGGCTTATTGCGGGCATGAAATGGGCGCTTTTGATTGGTTTTTTGACCTCAGTGGTGTCAGTCGTCATTGGCGTGTTGTATGGCATTATCACGGCATATTTTGGCGGCCGGGTGGATTCCGTCATGATGTTCATCTTCCAGATTGTGAATTCCATACCGGTGTTGCCGGTACTGATTGTCATATCGGCGGTGTTTAAGCCTAACATCTATATGCTGATCCTGGTCATGGTACTGTTTTTCTGGACGGGCTCCGTGATGACGGTGCGATCCATGGCGCTGCAGATCAAAGAGGAAACCTACATTGAGGCAGCCAAGGCGCTCGGCGCCAAAAACGGGCGCATAATCTTTAGACACATGGTGCCGCTTCTGATTCCGTACAGTTTTGCGTCCATGGCGCTTTCGGTGCCGAGCGCCATCGTCTACGAGTCTTCGGTAAGCCTTTTGGGGCTCGGCGACGCTACGATCGTCACCTGGGGCCAGATTCTGCACGACGCGATGCAGGGAGCGGCGGTTCTGAAAGGTCTGTGGTGGTGGATTGTGCCGCCTGGCCTCCTTATCGCGATCATGGGCATGATGTTTGCGTTCATCGGCTTTTCGATGGACAAGATACTCCACCCAAAGCTCCAGACGAGGTGAATGTATGGAAAAACTACTCGACGTTCAGAACTTACAGATGCATTATTTTACCTCCAAGGGGGCAGTACGGGCCATCGACGGCATAGACCTGACGCTGATGGCGGGAGAAACGCTGGGTCTTGTGGGCGAATCGGGCTGTGGCAAAACAAGCCTGGGCTCCTCAATTCTGCGGATGCCTTCGCCGCCCGGACGGTACGTATCCGGCAAAATCCTGGTGGAAGGTCGAGATATTATTCCCTTATCTGAAAAGGAAGTGCGAAAAGATATCCGCTGGCAGAAAATCGCGATGGTCTTCCAGGGCGCCATGAACTGTCTTACGCCTGTCTACACAATCGGCAAGCAGATGATGGAGACGCTCAATGTGCACAAGGAGGTGCCAAAGGCCGAAGCAGAGGCGCTCATAAAAGAGTATCTGGGCTATGTGGGCCTTCCTGCCGAGGTGATGACACGTTATCCGCACGAGCTATCGGGCGGTATGAAGCAGCGCGCGGTCATTGCAACGGCACTATTCTTGCGCCCTTCTGTCGTTATCTTGGACGAGCCAACTACAGCGCTTGATGTCATTGTACAGGCTGAAATTATCAATCTGCTCAAGAAGCTGAAAGCCCAGTTTAACCTGTCGTTCATATTCATCACGCACGATTTAGCCCTCGAAGCCGAAGTCGCTGATCGAATTTGCGTCATGTATGCCGGCAGAATCGTGGAGATTGGCCCCAATGCCGACATTTTTGGCAAACAGGGCCCCGCTCATCCCTACACTCAACGTCTTCTTGCTGCAACGCCGCGACTTTTTAAGAAAGTGGAGAAGTTGCAGTTTATACTGGGGACTCCACCCGATCTCATAGACCCACCAAAAGGCTGCCGATTTAACCCTCGTTGCGATAGGGCTTTTGCACGGTGCCATGAAGAAGTGCCTCCGCTTGAAGAGGTCGAGCCGGGACATTTCGCTGCCTGCTGGCTAAACAGCCACTCATAAGGGCACAAGGAGGTCAAAGCTATGGCAGAAGTGTTAGTGCACGTCGAAGGCCTCAAAAAGTACTTTGAGCCGCATCAGACGCTCATGCAATCCATTGGGAGCAACAAGGCTGGTAAGGTGATAAAAGCAGTGGATTCGGTGTCGTTCGATATCATGAAGGGAGAGATTTTCGGCCTTATCGGTGAGTCTGGTTCAGGCAAGACCACGACTGGGAAACTCGTCATGCGACTTCTTAAGCCAACCGCGGGCTTGATTCAATTTGACGGCGAAGACGTGACCAAATTGGACAAAGAAGGGGTTAAGGAGTATCGCAAAAAGGTGCAAATGATTTTCCAGGACCCGTATGCATCTATGAACCCCCGCTTCAAAATTCGCGATGTCCTGGAAGAACCCTTGATCATTCACAAAATCGGCGCAGCGTTCGAAGAGCGAAAAAAACTCATTGTAAAGGCGCTGGAAGAAGTCAAGATGATGCCGGCCGAGGAGTTCATGGGCCGCTACCCCCACATGCTTTCTGGCGGGCAGCGCCAGCGTGTAGCCACAGCCAGAACACTCATCCTTAACCCAAAGCTGCTTGTGGCGGACGAGCCTGTCTCGATGATCGATTTGTCCACGCGCGCGGAGATTCTGGCGATGATGAAGGATGTGCAGGAACATCTCGGATTAAGCTATCTCTATATAACACATGATCTTTCTACGGCGCGCTATTTTACGGACCGGATTGCGGTAATGTACCTTGGGCGCATCGTAGAGATGGGCAAGGCGGATGATATTATCGACCACCCATTGCACCCGTACACGCAAGCGCTCATTCAGGCGGTGCCGGAGCCGGAATCGGGCAAGGTTGAAACGATAAAGGAGTTGCCGATTTTCGGCGAGATCCCAAGCCCCGCGAATATTCCATCGGGCTGCCGCTTCCATCCGCGCTGCCCATATTCGGCAGCCGAATGCTCGGTCGATCCCGAGCCCGAACTTACGGCCGTGGACGCCAGCACGGGGCTTGGGGTTGACCATTTCCACGCCTGCAAGCGCTGGGATAGGCTCAAGAAGAGCTAGAACAGAATGCGATAAAATAAAGGCCATGACGATCATGACGACGTCGAATCGACGCCATATCCGTCCATTGGTGCTTTGGGTCCTTTTGGCATACGTGAGCCTTGCAGGTCTCGTGCCAGGATATGTCGAGGCACAAGGCTTTTCTGCTGGAGGCCTGCAAAGCGGGGATTTTCTGCTCGGCACGGAACAGGGACTCTTTAAGGTAGTGCTGCACAAGAACCTTGGAACAGGCGGCGCATCTGACTTCGAATTTGAATTACTCATGGGCGGAAGCGAGGTAGGTGCGATAGTTCCTGCGCCGTATGGCTGGTTCTTTCTTACTTCGAACGGAATAGTATTCAGCGCGGATCTTAAAAAATTCGAGAATAGGTCCCTCGGACTTCCAACACGCACTTTCATAGCCGTAAGCGACGACGGAATTGTGCCAAGACGCGAGCCCGTCGAAATAAAGGCACTGGCCGTCGACGCCACAAAACAAGGGCGAATTGCGGCCTGCACAGCCAGCGAAGTCTTCTTAAGCGAGAATCGGGGTGTCACATGGACTTCACTTGGTAGCCCTTCGACATCCCCGGGGCTCAAAGCCCTTATCTTTGCCCCCAAGGATACAAGCGGCGGCATGGCACTTTGGGTTTCCCACACCATCAGGGGCGTATTCAGCTTGAGTATTGGCCTGCAAAGCGCAGCCGGAGGTGGCGGCGGATCGGGCGTGGCTCTTAAGCAGATAATCGAAGAGAAGTCCAAATGGGTTGCACAGTCTGCGGGCCTGCCGCGGGTCTTTGGCAGCAACGTAGAAGAAGTGAGCAGTTTTGCCCTCTTTGCGAACTTTTCTGGGCAAGATGCTGGCGAAGGTGAATTGCCTGCGCTCGTGGCTGGCCTCACGTTTTTGGGTCGATACTATCGGTTCGATATCGCCAGCATGCGCTTTGTAGAGGTCTATGCACCTGATGGGAATAGTGATTTTGACATTGCAGAATCACTGAGTTTTGCAGGGACAGACTTTGGCTATTCCTTAGGTGAGGGAACGGTCCAGGCCTTGCACATGAATTCAAAGACAGGAAAGTTACGGGTTACCGTAGAAAATGAACTCGCCTCAACTTTACGTGGAGCTCTGCAGGCGATAGGCGCCGCCTCGCCTGGAGCCAAGCCCTGTGCCGCATTTCCCCGCAATTTCGTACAAAAAGGTTCCCAGCCTTTTGCATTGAACGAGCTCTGGCTTTTGAGGAAAGGCAAGAAGGTGACTCAAGACCTGACTCAGCCGGAACAATCGGAAAAGCCGGAACAATTTGAAATGCCCGCGGCCTTGCGGCAGGAGCGTCTTGCAAAGGCAGATGGGAAAACCTGCATATATCTGCAGACCGGCTTTGTCATCAACGCTGAATCTCGCGCGCACTATTTTGAACTTATGGCAAATCTTGGTATAAACGGGCTCGTCGTGGACATGAAAGACGACGAAGGCAACTTGCGCTTCGCACCCCAATCCGAGCTGCTTAAAGAGTTCGCGTCTGGTACCGCCCGGGATACGATCTCAGGTACGAATACGATCTCAGGTACGGGCACGCTCGACCTGGAGACTTTCGTTCAGGAGGCAAAAGCCCGTGGTATCTATCTTATCGCGCGCGTCGTCGTGTTCAAAGATTCCAATCTCTACAAGTGGAATGGTGGCCTCTACGCCGTCAGAAACAAGACGACTGGCGCCCTCTGGCAAGGCACGAGGCCAGATGGTTCCCTGATTGCAGAAAAGTGGGTTGGCCCCTATTCAAGCGATGTCTGGGCGTACAATGTCGAGATCGCCAAAGAAGTTATCGTGCGTGGCTTCGACGAGGTTCAATTCGATTATATCCGCTTCCCCACCGACGGCGAGAATCTCGCGGTCATCGACTATCCGCACAAACTGCCAGGCATGACGCCAGAAACCGCCCTGGAATCGTTCCTTCAGTACGCCAGGCAAGAGATTTCTGCCCCGATAAGCGTCGATATCTATGGTTCGAATGGCTGGTATCGTTCTGGTTCCCGCACGGGTCAGGATGTCGAGATGTTCTCAGACTATGTCGATGTGATCTGTCCCATGCTCTATCCGTCCCATTTTGAGCAGGATTTCCTCGCTTTTGAGCCCGCACAGGAGCGGCCTTATCGAATCTACAGGCTGGGGACTTTGCGCAACGCGACCATCGCCCGCGATGCCGCTCTAATCCGCCCCTATGTTCAGGCTTTTTATCTCAATGTGAGTTACGACAAGCTCTATTACGACAAGGCCTACGTGCAAAGGGAGATCCAAGGGGTCAAAGACGGCGCGAATCACGGCATGATCTTCTGGAACAATTCCGGGCGTTACACCGACCTCGAGCCCTAAGAATCACAAGGCGTACTGGAGGCTTACCCGTCACCAGCAACGTGGCGCACAGATGACGGCTTCCATTCCTTGCCGCGTCGGCTTATGATACTGCCATGCTCAACCAGAAAATGCGGAAAACCGCGCTCGTTTGGTCGCTCGTTGCGCTCGGCGCCTGCGCCATCATGAATCTTTACTTCTATTCGTTGGAAGGCGCCCGCGGCATGTACGTTTGGTACAACACCGCCCTCTTTCAGGCCCTCATCGTCATGGGACTCATCCCCATTGGTCTTGTCATCCTCACTTTTCCACTTGAGAAACTTAAAGAAAAACTCCCCTCTACGATTCTTCGATGGGTATCGATTGTGGCATCGGGGCTTGTCACGCTTGTTTCTGTTGGCCTCTTGGCCTTTCTTATCGTCGGGCCGCGCCTCGGGGACATCGAGCCTGCCAAACTCAATCTCATAAATCCCGCCAACCCTATCGTGGCGCAGGCTGCTCTTGAAGAGCCGACAATTTCCAGCGGTAAAGCCAATGACAGCAGCGCTGTTAGTGGAGCCGCCAGTACAAAAAACCCCACACCACAAGCCGCGAGTGGCGAGGCCCAGGCACCTGGCAGCACAAAAAGTACGACAGCCGAGCCCAGGTTGCGCCTCAGCTTTTCTTCTGATGCGCACTGGGGCGCAGACACATCGAACGCGAGCGCCCGAACCGAGATTCTGCAGGGCATTTCCGCGCGCAAGCCTGACGCCTTTTTCTTTTTAGGGGATATGACGGAATATGGATTTCAGGCAATGCACTGGAATCTCGCGTTGGGCGATCTTGAGGCTCTGATTCCCAATGTGCCCTTTAGGCCGGTCATGGGCAACCACGATGCGCTTTTTGGCGGGCAGTACAACTATAAACGCATTTTCTTCCCAAAAGGATTCTCAAGCGATTCCGGCTCGCCGTACTTTTACTCCATAGATGCCGGTGCGGCTCGAATCATCGTGCTGCACATGCCTTGGGGAACCGAACAATTTGGGAAACGTCAACACGATTGGTTGGAGGCGATACTGAAAAACTCGGATCCAAAGGTCCCAATTATTGTCCTTTCACATTCCTATTACTACGCCTCAGGGTATCCCGATCCCAAGACTGGCAAGCCCTGGTACGACAATTACGAGACCATTCCAGCTGTTACGCCGCTTTTTGAGAAATATGGTGTAGACCTGGTGATTTCCGGCCACAATCACTACCAGGAATTCTTGCAGCACAACGGCGTTTCCTACGCGATCATCGGCGCGATGGGCGGCATCAGCGATCCACCTCCAACCTACCGTTCACCCGCATCAAAATGGATGGCAGTGGCCACCTTTGGCTGGCTCGATGTGGATGTGCAGAATAACGAGCTTGTTCTAACATTCAGAAACGAAAATGGCGAAGCGCTCCATACCGAACTAGTCGCGTACAAATAGCGCTCCGCACTCTACAATTCAGAATCCGAGTCTTTGAGCGACGAGAATTACGGTAAAGTCCGACAGACTCGGTTTTCTGCGCAGAACCTGATAGATGCGGCAAATGCGCTGTGGGCTATCGCAGTCCGTACATTGCCCCACCTTTGCGCAGGGCGTTTCCTTGCTGAGCCGCTTGCAGTTCATAGGTGCAGCAACCGCCCGGATGCGCTCCCAGCCCTCTTCCTCATCCGCCACAATCTTGTTGGCTCCGACAACGACGATCGTCTTGGCAGGTCCAAAGGTGAGCGCCGCCACGCGGTTGCCATTGCCGTCCACATTGAGAATCTCCCCGTGCAGGGTGAGCGCGTTCGCACTCGAGATAAAAACGTCGCAAGTGAGTTGACTCAAGAGTACCTTGCGCTTTTCTTCCGGCGTAATACCGGGCGCATTGTGGTCCAGCAGTTTTGCCCCAGCTGCTACCGCCTTTTCCTGAATCCCGAGCGCACGCACCGTCATCGAGCCGCCAAAACCGACCGACATGCCCGGTTTTATGTACTGCATCACAAGGTTGGACGCTTCTTCCGCGCTGGGCGCAACAACCGCGTCGAAATCATTTTTGATAAGCGCCTTGCAAGCCCGTTCGGCCCGCGTCATGTAAAACCAGTTCTCGACTTCCGACATTACACTTGCTCCTTATGAATGCTTCAAGAATCATACCAGAACAACATCAAAGTGATAAGAGAAGCGCCTTTAAGCTCCCTGCATCATGGCCGCAATATCGTCTGCAGGCGTCGTGATTCCTTTAAGATCGAACTTTTCTACCAGCACCTTTGTTACCGCGGGAGACAGGAAACCGGGGAGCGTCGGCCCGAGTCTGATATTCTTGAATCCGAGATAGAGCAGCGCTTCCAGCACGAGGACGGCCTTCTGCTCGTACCAGGCAATATCGAAAGAAAGCGGCAGCTTGTTCACATCGTCGAGGCCAAAAATCTCTTTCAGTTTGAGAGCAATGAGCGCGAGCGAATACGAGTCGTTACACTGCCCTGCATCCAGCACGCGAGGAATACCGTTGATATCACCCAAATTGAGCTTGTTGTAGCGGTATTTAGCGCAGCCTGCGGTCAGGATGATTGTGTCCTTAGGCAGCTGCTCGGCAACCTGCGTGTAATAGGCGCGCGAGGGCTGGCGACCGTCGCAGCCAGCCATGACCACGAAGCGCCTGATAGCGCCGGACTTGACCGCGTCTACCACCTTGTCGGCGAGGGCAAAAACCTGATCGTGTGCAAAACCGCCCACGATCGTCCCATTCTCCAGCTCCTTGGGCGACGGGCAGGTCTTGGCCATCTCGATGAGGGCAGAAAAATCCTTCCTTTGCCCGGGTTTGCGGTCAGGGATATGGGTACAACCATCAAAGCCCACAACGCCGGTCGTAAACACACGGTTCTTGTAGCTCTCTTTGGGCGGGACCAGACAGTTCGAGGTAAGGAGCACAGGCCCACCGAAGTTTTCGAAATCGCTGCCCTGTGACCACCAGGAACCGCCGTAATTGCCGTAGAGATTGTCGTATTTCTCGAAGTAGGGATAATAGTGCGCCGGCAACATTTCACCATGCGTGTAAACGTCGATTCCGGTGTCCCTGGTTTCTTCGAGCAAGTCCTCAAGGTCGACAAGGTCGTGTCCGGAAATCAAGATACCGGGGCGATTGCCAACGCCCGTCTTGACCGTCGTGATTCTCGGTTTGCCATACGCGCCAGTGTTGGCGGAATCGAGCAGAGCCATTGCAGAAACGCCGTATTTACCCGTATCCAGCACGAGCGCAGTGAGCTCGTCTGCGCCGAGGCTGTCGTCAGTGAGGTCCGAAAGCGCTCTAAGGATGAACACGAACACTTCCTCGGATTTCTTTCCGATGGCATAAGCGTGCTCGGTATAGGCCGAAATGCCCTTGAGCCCGTACAGGACGAGGGAGCGCAGCGCGCGGATATCTTCGTTTGTTGTCTCCATCCATCCACCGAGGTCGTTGGCGGCTGTTGCCTTGACCTCTTCGACGCTGGCGGCTGTCCATGTAGCTTGCCCTGGAAGTCTGGCGGGCATTGAGGCACCGGTAGCCAGGTACTTGCCTTTGAGGCTATCTCGAATTGCGAGCCCTTCCAGAATCCAGCGCTCGAAATCAGAGGCCGAAAAATTAGCATTGGTGATGGTAGCGAACAACATGCGATCCACAAAAAACGCCGCAGGCTCGTCGTAAATGCCTTTGCCGTAGGCCAAGCTTCCCCAGAATCCTATGCCTTTGCATACGTAGAGCAAAAGATCCTGCAAGTTAGCGACTTCGGCGGTTTTGCCGCATACGCCGCGTGCAAGGTCACAGCCCCTGTTTTTCATTGTTTCCTGACACTGATGACAGTACATCGATATACCTCCGTTATTTTATTTCCGCTACTCTATTTACTGCGTCAAAAAGGCGTTACTCAAAAGGCGTTACTCAGACAGATTCCATGGGCTCACTGGGCACTTCTACAAGTTCACTGGACACATCAACAGGTTTGTTATGCGCATCAGAAAAACTCAGCGACAGATCCGCAATCGAAGTCGAAGCGAGCACCTGTTGCAATTCGTCGTGAAGGCGCTTACACAAGGCATGAATCGCGCAGTCTTTCGACCCGCAAACCGGCGTCTCAAACAAACAATAGCGCTCAAGACTGGCACCTTCGACCGCTTCCACTACATCCAAGCAGCTTATTTCGCCTGCGGGCTTTTTGAGCGAGAAACCACCGCCAAATCCGCGTAGCGACTCCACGATTCCCGTGGAAACTAAATCCTGGAGAATCTTCGAAAGATAGGAGGGCGAACCTTGAAGGCGTGCCGCTGCTTCGCTTGCAGAAATTGCACCATCTTGGAGCGCGGCGAGCGCGAGCGCATGAAGCGCCGCATTGGTGCCATCTTTGATGCAGACGATTCTATCCATTGTCCTCATCCTCACTGTATCCATCGGACCAAAAGCTCTTAATCGGATATCGATATCTTATTTTAGTCCGTCTTGACCTTTTGTCAAGTGCTGCGTTCTTCCCCCTCTATGGACAAATACGCCATACAGTCGAAGAATAGGGTTATATCGAGGTTTTATACGCCCATGGACAAGAGCAAAATCGTCGAGTCGATCGCGCAACATGCGCAGATAACATTCTCCCGCTCGAGCGGTCCGGGCGGCCAGAATGTCAACAAAGTAAACACGAAAGTAACGCTCGCCATACCATTGGACAAAATAGAGGGACTGAGCGGGCGGGAACGCGAGGCCGTAGAGCGGCGCCTGGCGGGGCGGCTTCACAGCGGCCACCGGGCCCTTGACCAAAACAGCCGCGTCCTCCTGGTACAGGTGCAGGACACGCGCAACCAGGCCACAAACCGCGACATCGCGCTTGCGCGGGCGGCGTCGCTCGTGGTGGACGCGGCCACGCTGGCCCCTGCGCGGATTGCAACGCACATGAGCCCGGCCAGGCGCCGCCACAACCTTGAAGCAAAACGCGCTCACAGCCTTCTCAAACAAAGCAGAATGCGCCCCTCGCAAGAATAACCGCTCGCACGTTGCGCAAGACTAATCACTCCTTCATAACGCGAGCTGCGCACCTTGTCCAGAGCATATGAGCGGCGCTACAATGGCCCCACTATGCAGTATCAACAACGCACGGTTACCTGCGGACAACTTCGTGCCGCGGATGTTGGCAAAAACGTAGTCCTCAACGGCTGGGTCCATCGTAAGCGCGATCACGGTGGAATTTCCTTTGTAAACCTGCGCGACCGCTATGGCATAACCCAAGTCGTCGTCGACGCCGATTCCCCTGCGGAACTTCAGGCAGTCGTCGCCGAACTCAAGCCAGAATTCTGCATCGCCGTCCAAGGTACTGTTCGTCCAAGGCCCGATACCATGGTCAATCCCGACATGGACACCGGTGAAATCGAGGTCAAGGCCGAATCTGTGACCATCCTTTCGCGCTGTGCCCCGCTACCCTTCCAGGTCGAGGACGAAACGAACGCCAACGAGGACCTGCGCCTTACCTATCGCTACCTTGATCTGCGTTCGGCCAACATGCAAAAACGCATAAGGCTGCGCCACGAAACCGCCTTTGCCGTGCGCGAATACCTTGTCGGCCAGGGCTTTTACGAAATCGAAACTCCGACCTTTATCCGCTCAACCCCTGAGGGTGCGCGCGACTACCTCGTGCCTTCGCGCCTCTACCCCGGCAAATTCTATGCCCTGCCACAGTCGCCGCAGCTCTATAAGCAGCTCCTTATGGTTTCGGGCTTCGACAAATACTTCCAGCTTGCCCGCTGCTACCGCGACGAAGACGCTCGTGGCGACCGTCAGCCCGAATTCACTCAGATCGATATCGAAATGTCTTTTGTGCGCCGCAACGATGTGCTCAATCTCGTGGAAGGCCTCATGGGTCACGTCTTCAGGAAAGTGCTCAATGTCGAACTGCCTGCGCAGTTTGTCCGCATTCCTTACGACGAAGCGATGGAACGTTTTGGCTCCGACAAGCCCGATCTCCGTTTTGGCATGGAGATGCAGGATTTCTCGCCCTATGTGACGGACTGCGGCTTTCAGGCCTTTAAGGATGCGCTGGCCTCAGGCGGCCGTGTAAAAGCCATCGTCGTGCCCGGCAAGGCGGATTATTCCCGCAAACAGATCGAAGAGCTCGAAACGCAAGCCAAGATCTACAAGGCCAAAGGCATGGCCTGGATGAAAGTCAACGCCCAAGGAGCGCTCGAAGGTGGCGTTTCCAAGTTCTTCCCCAATGCCGCCACCGTTGTTTCCGGACTCGGCGCTAAACCCGGCGACCTCATCCTCATCGTGGCGGACGCAAAGGCAAAAATCGCCAACACCGCCCTCGGCGCAGTCCGGTCTAAGCTCGGCAAAGACCTTGGCCTGCTGGATCCTTCCGTCTTTAAGTTCGCATGGATTGTGGACTTCCCGCTCTTTGAGTTCAACGAAGACGAAAACCGCTGGGAAGCGGCGCACCACATGTTCACCATGCCCCAGGAACAGTACTTGGACACGCTCGAATCCGACCCTGGCGCCGTCAAGGGCGACCTCTACGATCTCGTGCTCAACGGGTACGAGATTGCGTCCGGTTCCATCCGAATCCACGACTTCGAGCTGCAAAAACGCATTTTCAGGATTGTCGGCATGACCGACGAAGAGGCACAACTCAAGTTCGGCTTCTTACTTCGAGCCTTCCAATACGGTCCGCCTCCACATGGCGGTATTGCTCCGGGATTCGACCGCCTCGTCATGTTGATGGCAGGTTCAACCTCCATCAAAGACGTGATCGCCTTCCCAAAGAACACCTTTGCAATGAGCCCCATGGACGATTGCCCGAACGTGGTCGACGAAAAACAGCTTAAGGAAATCCACATCCGCGTAGTGCCCAAGGACGAGCCCACCGCGAAGTGAGTTTTGCTGGTGCATCAGGGGTTTGCTTACGTATTAGGGTTTTGTTAGTGTATCAGAGTTTCCATCATTCCTCAATGTCGATGATGCGCCAGCGGCCCTCCGAGTACCGGAAACGGTCAGCCTTCATGTCGAGCAGGCGCCCATCTTCGCCGGAGAGCTTCACCGTCCCGGTCAGGGCATTCACCTCAACTACGCGGAAAAGCGTCTCGTCATACGTAAATTTGATCCCCTCTTGCGGCAACTCCCTACGCGCGTCCTTATAGAACTGGTATTCGTAACTGAGGCAGCACAGAAGCCTGCCACATGGTCCCGAAATCTTTAGGGAATTGAGCGAAAGATTCTGATCTTTGGCCATCTTGATCGATACCGGATTGAGCTTATCCGATACGCCGTGGCAGCAGAGGACCCTTCCGCAGACTCCACAGCCGCCTGTTACGCGCGCCTCGTCCCTCACACCGATTTGGCGCAGCTCGATCCGCATCTTGAACGCCGCCACCAGGTCCTTCACCAGTTCCCGGAAATCCACGCGCGAATCCGCGGTAAAGTAGAAAAGAATCTTGGGCTCGTCAAGAAGATAGTGCGCCGAGACAAGTTTCATGGGCAGGTTTCGCGCCCAAATCTTCTCCCTGCAAAGCTCATACGCGGCTTTTTCTTTGTCCAGATTCTCTTCCATGCGCCGGATGTCGTCCACTGTTGCCGGTCGCTCTATGAGGACGAGCTCGTCGGCATTCACAAAGCTCGTGTCGAAAACGCGCCCTTGGATTTCAACAATATCCTTGCCGTACTTGGTCGGAGCAATGGCGAGCGAACGAGGCGGTATGGATTGAATCGCTGCCACCGTCACTTGTTGCATTGCTTCAGCTTCTTCAGCTTCTTCAGATTGCGTATTCTGTGCAGGCTCTGCAACATCAGCTGCATTTGCCATAAGTTCAGATTGCGATGTAGTTGCCCCAATTTGTGCACTAGCCAGGATTGGCGCCTTAAGCATAGCTTCGAGCTCGGCCAACGTCCGAAAGGCTGCATAGTCTTCGAGTTTTGTAGGCTCGTAGTAGCCCAAAAAAGTCTCGGACGAATGGAGCAACCTGAATCGATAAAGCACATCCGGCAACGTTTCCGCCTCGGGCTGGCCTCGCCCCGCGGGGCTACGCCGCTCCTGGATCACTTCCTCGATTTCGGTTTCCTCAAAGATCAACAAACTTTCGAGTTCCTCAGGACCATCGTGTTCAAAACCATGGACGCTGTCGGATATGTTGGAATGCTTTGTATGATTATTGCCGTTGCCTCGCGGGGCAAAGCCAGGTTCTTTCGGTGTTTCGGATTCACCCATTGGAAAACTCCTCAAAGGTCAGTATAACACAGACGTACTAATTTGCGCCACACAGCGTTCTTTGCGCCTTTGGTTTCATTTTGAGCGCGGATTTTAGTATATTTTTATAACAATTCTTAAACGAACATGCTCGAAAGAAGGGGTTTCTATGTCCAAACATGTGTTCAAAACTGAGGTTTCGCAACTGCTCGATCTCATCACCCATTCGCTTTACTCACACAAGGAGATATTCCTGCGCGAGGTGATCTCCAACGCTTCCGATGCCATCGACAAGCTCCGTTACCTTACCATTTCCGACGACGCCTACAAGTCCATATCCTTTGAGCCGAAAATCACCGTCTATATCGACAAGGCTTCCAAAGCCATTGTCGTGTCGGACAACGGCATTGGCATGGATGAAAAGGAGCTGGCCGACAACCTAGGCACCATCGCCCGTTCCGGCACAAAGGCCTTTCTGGAACAGCTTTCCGACACCGACCGCAAGAACTCCAACCTCATCGGCCAATTTGGCGTCGGTTTCTATTCAGTATTCATGGTTTCCAAAAAAGTCGAAGTGACCAGCCGCAAGGCAGGCACCGACAAGGCCTTTGTCTGGTCCAGCACCGGCAAGGGAGAATACACGATTGAGCCATCCATGCGCGAGAGCTTCGGCACGGATGTGCGCATGTACATGAGCGAAGAAGGCGAAGAATACCTCTCCCGCTGGGCTTTGGAGGGCCTGCTCAAGAAGTACTCCAACCATATCGCGTACCCCATCCACCTCATTTCGAACGAGCCCAAATACGACAAGGACGGCAAGGAAAACGGCACCGAATTCGTGGACGAGCAGATCAACACTGCGAGCGCACTGTGGCGCAGGCCCAAGTCCGAGCTCACTGACAAAGATTACATCGAATTCTACAAATCCCTGACCGGCACTGACGAAGAGCCGCTTTTCTGGATCCACACCAAGGCCGAGGGAACGGTTGAATACACCTCCCTCTTCTATGTACCATCCAAGGTGCCTGCCGACTTGTACTTCCCAAATGCACAGCAGGGCGTCAAACTCTATATCAAGCGCGTGTTCATCACGGAAAAGAACGAGAACATGCTGCCTCAGTATCTGCGCTTCATACAAGGAATTATCGATTCCGACGATCTTCCGCTCAACGTGAGCCGCGAGATCCTGCAGCAGAACCGCGTCATGATGACCATTCAGCAGGCCTCGCTCAAAAAAATCTTAAGTGAACTCGAGAACCTTTCCAAGAACGACAAAGAGAAGTTCGAGAGATTTGTCGAGCTCTTTAACCCACAGATCAAGGAGGGCTTGCTTTCCGACTGGCAAAACCGCGATGCGCTGCTGGGCCTTGTGCGCTACAAGAGCACAGGCGCGGACGGCTGGACGAGCCTCGCCGACTACAAAACCCGCGCAGGCGAGCGAAAGACGATCTACTACATCACTGGCGGCAAAGAAGAGCAGCTGCGCGCAAGTCCCCTTTTGGAATCCTTTGCGTCGCGCGGCATCGAGGTACTCATCGGCCCCGACGAGATCGACGAACTCGTGTTCGCCAACCTGGGAGACTATCAGGGCATGAGCTTTAAGAGCGTCAACCACATCGACAGTGAGGATGAGCTCGACATCCACACCGAACAGTCCGAGGACGACAAGGCGACCGGCAAGGCGGCAGTGGAAGCGCTAACCCGTATCTTGGGCGACAAGATCAAGTCGGCGCGTGTTTCCAAGCGGCTTCAGAAAAGCCCGTCCTGCGTCGTCATGGACAAGGACGACCCCACGCTGCAATATAGCGAAATGATGCAGCGCCTCATGAACATGGAGATGCCCGCTGCTAAGCCGATTCTGGAAGTCAACCCGACGCACCCCCTCGTGAAGCGCCTTGCCCAGCTTGAGGCCGAGCGCAAGCTTGCGCCCGCTGCGGCATCGGGCGGCAAGGGCGACGGCACCGTAGCCCAAGGTCAGGATGGTCAAGCTCAGATCGACAAGGACGAGGCGGATATCGCCAATATCCTGCTTGACGAGGCCCTTCTTGTGGAAAGCCCCAAGTATGTGGATACGGCCGCCTTCCTGGACCGGCTCAACCGCCAGCTGTCTCAAAGGTAGCTTTGGATGTCGAGTTATGAAAGGCCGGACTACTGGACCATAAAGGCCAAAAAAGAAGGCTACCCCGCAAGGTCGGTCTTCAAGCTGGAAGAAATAGTTCACAAGTTCGGCTTACTGAAGAAGGGAAGCTCGCCTCGCATACTCGATGTCGGGGCCGCGCCTGGCTCCTGGAGCCTTTGGCTCCTGCGCAACCTTGCGGGGCGCGGCAGCCTTCTTGCGGTCGACCTGCAGGACCTCGCGCCCGAGCTCGCCGCGCGCGGCCTAGCCAACAACTTCACATTCTTTAAAGGCGACATCCTTGACCCGGAAACCCGCGCTGCAATAGCCAAGCGCGGCCCCTTCGACCTCGTGGTAAGCGACGCGGCCCCCTCCACTACGGGCAATCGCCTTGTGGACCAGGCCCGCTCCGAAGAACTCGTGGAAGCGGTCTTCAGTCTCGCCCTCGAGGTGTTTGCGCCTGGTGGCTCTCTTGTCATGAAAATCTTCCAGGGTGGGGACGAAAAGCGCCTGATAACACAGCTCAAAGGCCATTTTGAAACGGCACGGGGCTTTAAGCCCGAAGCCTGCCGCGCCGAATCCTTCGAGACCTATCTTATTGCGCTCGGATTCAAGGGTGATTTTCAAAATGCCGCCAAGTCCGACCAATAACCAATAAACTAAGCGCGCTGAATCGAATCAGTTCAGGCTGCGCCAAAAGGCAATGAGCTCTTCCTTTGTGGGCTTGGTGGTAAGGAACTGCCTAAAGTCTTCCCTCTGAACGGCTTCCGCAACCGTAGACAACACCGCAAGGTGCTCCCCGTGGTCAGCCGACAGTACAATAAAAAGCGTCCGGACAGGCAGATCGTCCGGCGCTGCCCAGACTACCGGATGCTCCAAATAGCACACAGCTATCAAAGAGTCCGCACTGTTCTCTACGATAGGCTCGCGGGGATGAGGCACCGCAAAGCCAAGCCCAATCGCCGTAGACATAAGGTGCTCGCGCGCAATAAGTGCGGCCAAGACCTCTTCACTTTTAAGGCCTTTGGGAGGCGGCATCAACTTCACCGCGCTCTCCAAAACCTCATCCTGGGTGTCGCCCTGAATATTGTAGTAGGTTTCACCCCGCGCAAGCCACGCCTGTACCACATCTATTCTACTCATCTAACGTCATCCTCGAGAACCATGGCCTGGCTATTTCGTTGCTTTGTACTCAAAGGACCACGCCCTTTCTCGCACTTAGTTTGCAGGCGGTTCGACTAGATCGTAGGTAAACACGTACGGTTCGCCCTGGCCGCTTACGGATACCTGGACATACACCTTCGAAGGCCGCGGTATGGGATTTTTTCCCACAAACGGAAGATAATAGGTCGTAAGCCCAGCACCTTCGGTAAAATCGAAGCCAGGGATACATGACCTTGCAATCGTAGTCATTTTCTGATTGTATTTAGGGCTGTCTTCATCCTGCGCTATGACATTCTGCCAGAACGTCACGAAGGTCTCCTTGGTATGGGCCCGCGCGACCTCGCTGCCATCTATCCCTTTCATCTCGGCCAAGACTGAAACTTTGGACTTGGCCGGCAGGTTGAGGACAATCTTGACTACGAAAAACTCGTTCAGTTTTCCGCGAATCAATGTTCGTGGTTCCATGTACGGGTTGGATTCATAGGACGAACCGTATGCCTTAATCTCTTCGGCAGTAGCCTTGGTGATCTGAACAACAGGCATATCGGCCTTAACCTTCGGTGCTGTTTTGCATCCAGAAAGCGTCACGATTAGCAGCGCAACAGAAACCATAGCCAGTTTGACAGAAATTCCCTTCTTCATTTTGGCTCCTTGCATAAACAACACTTCAGTTTAACCGTTGGATACAAAAAAGCCAACCCGTATTTGGGTTGGCTTTTCTAATTAACCTAAACTAGGCAAAGATTAGAAAGAAACTCCGTAGTAAAGCTTAGCAGCCGCATGCACTGCAGTGTCGTAACCAACAGAGGCTTCTGCCGATAGACCATTGCCGAGATCATAGCCGACCGCACCATAGAAGTCATTGCTAACAGTACCGTTGCCAGTTACATAGCCTACTTTAGCAGAAATAAGATCAGTCACAGCATAAGCTACCTGGCCCCATACATCGTAGATAGAGCCGCTCGTCTGATAAGAACCTTCAACGTTAAAGGTAAACTTATCAATGCCGGTATACTGAACACCACCAGCAAAGCCATAATTGTTATCATCAAAGGCACCCTTGAACAACCCGGTGAGGGTAAGGTCTTTGTATCCAGTGAAGGATGCACCGCCGAAAACTACATTTTTCGGTGTGACCATGTCGAGGTTAGCAAGAACCATCCATGTGAAATTCTTGTCAGAGTATTTGGCAGCAAGATCAGCTTTCTTCAGAACATCGACCGTATTGGTTGCTGTGGTTGGAACGGGGAAATTTACACCGAAAGTCAGATTCTTGACAGTGGGGGTCTCATAGAGAACGCCATAACCAGTAATGCGGTCAAAGCCACCAAACTGAGCATAGCCCCAAGCTGGTAATGTCATGCGGAAATCAGAGTTGCGGAGATTGCCAAGCACTACCTTCCCTGCTGCACCTTTATACCAGACGTTCCAATCACGAACTGTACCGCCCAGATCAGCGATGACATTACCATCACTGATCGCAAAGCCATACTTCCCATCCTTGTCACTGGCCTTGATAGTAAGAACATCGTACCCTGTACCATAATCTGTAAATACAGACTTTGCATTCTGGTCAATAAGGGTGACCTCTCCGGAAAGACTCACGGCCGTTGTTACGACCTGTGCGGAGACGGCGCCGACCAGGGCGAACGCGAGAAGCAGGACGATTAGCTTCTTCATGTAGAATTCCTCCTTGAAATATCAGAAGGGGGCCATGCCGACGGCTTGGCTATCCCCTTTCCTAGGTTCTTCTGAAGTATATATCGGCCATTTTTGCCATGTCAAGCACAATTAATTCAAGTTTTATCAGCAAAAAATCATCTTTTTTCGATTTTTTTTCATTAATATTTCAAGAAATATGCCGAAATACAACGCAAATTTGACTGGCCCCCAAACGGTTGAATTCTCTCAAAACGTCATTTGAATGCCATTTGGACGGCAGGCCAAACCACTTCAAAGGCCACCTCACGGGATTTGCGCGATGATATCCTTAAGCCAAGGCTTCTTGGCAAGATCGCGCACGAGGCCTTCGGCGCGCACCTTGTTCACGTAGTCGCGGTTTTCAAAATAGTAGTGGTAGTTGGTGTGTACATCGTACGTGCCATTGACCAAGGCATAGGCGTCTTCCGTCATGACAAGCTCCTCGTCCGTGGGGATGACGAACACCTTGACCTTGGAACCTGCTCCCGTGATATCGAGTTCGGCATTGCGGCACTTGGCAAGCGCATTCTTCTTGGTATCGATGACGATACCCAGCTCCTCCAGGCCCTCGGTGGCAAGCCGGCGCGTCTCAGGGCCCATTTCCCCGACGCCTGCGGTAAAGACGAGCGCATCCACGTGCCCGAGCGCCGCTGCATAGGCTCCAATATATTTCTTTATACGATAACCCTCTACCTGTTGGGCAAGCATCGCGATTGGGTCACCCTTCTCAGCGGCGACTTCGATATCGCGGCGGTCCGACCACTTGCCGGTGAGCCCTAAGACGCCAGACTGTTTATTGAGCTTGGCTTCGACTTCGGCAGGGCTCAAGCCCGATTTGCGCAGGATATGGAAGATGACGCCCGGATCGATATCACCGGAACGCGTACCCATCACAAGGCCCTCAAGCGGCGTCATGCCCATCGACGTGTCGTACGAACAGCCATTCTTGACCGCGTTGATGGAAGCGCCATTGCCAATGTGCGCTATGATCACATTTGTTTCGAAAGGATCCTTGCCCAAAAGGACCGCAGTGCGCTTGGCGTTGTAAAGGAAGCTCGTCCCGTGGAAGCCATAACGGCGGACCATGTACTTCTGATACCACTCTTCCGGAACCGCGTAGCGATAGCTCGATGCAGGCATAGTCTGGTGCCAGGCCGTGTCCATGATCGCGCACTGAGGCACGTCGGGGAGTACTGCCTTCGCAGCCTCAACACCCATCAAATTGGCAGGATTGTGTAAGGGGGCAAGGTCGGTGAGCTCGCGGAAGTTGTCCAGGAATTCGTCATCGATGATGCTGGAACGGGCAAAGCGGGCTCCTCCGTGCACCATGCGGTGTCCAACTGCCTTGATGCTGTTCATGTCAGAAACAACCCCGACTTCAGGGTCGGTGATCGTTTTAAGAATAAGCTCGATGGCCACCGTGTGGGTTGGGCACTCGTGCTCGTTTACGTAATCTTCCTTACCTCGCGCCTTGTGCGTGATGGAAGAATCGCCAATGCCGATGCGTTCCACAATGCCGGTGGCAAGGACGTCCTTTTTGTCCCAGTCGTAGACCTGGTACTTTACGGAAGACGAACCACAATTCAGGGTCAGAATGATCATAGAGGCTCCTATTTCAGATAATGAGATATTCTATCACCCTGAAACGAGGTAAGGCTAGAGAGCTTCGAGGGTCAGCGGTTCGAGGCTTATGCCTCGCGGCTTGTGGCGTGTGCCTTGCACCCTGGAATTTATGGAAGCTGAACTTGCTGGACCTACAAAAGCTGAACGGGGTCGACATCGACCTCGACATGGACCGAAGAAAGCGGCTTGAAGGCCCCAAGAAGAGCAGCTGTGGCCGCATGGACAAGGGAAAGCGAGCGCGCCCGCAACAGAATCTGAAAGCGATAGGACGATGCCACCATACTGAGCGCGCACTCGGCAGGGCCAAGAAGCTCAACACCGCATGGACTGCCGCCGCCCCCCACAATCCCCTTGCTTTGGGCAAGATGCGCAAGCTGACGCACGGCACTTTGGGCCTTTGTCTTGTCGCGCGAGCGCACCACAATGCGAACCATGCGCGAAAAAGGCGGAAAATCCTGATCCCGACGCATCTCCAGTTCGCGCGTATAGAACGACTCGATGTCGCGGGCAGCAGCCAGGCGGATGACGGGATTGTCCGGGCGGAAGGTCTGAATGAGCACCCGGCCCTGGTCGTCGGCGCGTCCCGCGCGGCCGGAAACCTGGACGAGGAGGGAAAAGACGCGCTCGGAAGCTCGAAAATCGGGAAGGTTGAGCCCGGCATCCGCCATGATAACGCCGACTGTCTGAACCCCCGGGAAGTTGAGCCCTTTGGCGACCATCTGAGTGCCCAGAAGTATGTCGTAACGTCCTGCCCGAAAGTCGGCGAGGATTTTCTCAAGCGATCCGCGCTTGCCTACTGTATCGGCGTCCATGCGGGCGATGCGCCAGTCCGGAAACATGGTGGCGAGCTCTTCCTCGACGCGCTCGGTACCAAAACCCTTCCAGCCCACATCGAGCGAGCCGCACTCGGGGCAGGCCACGGGCGGAGCGGTGCGATAGCCGCAGTAATGGCAGACAAGCTGGTTCTGTTCCTTGTGGTAGGTGAGCGGGACGGAGCAGTGTTTGCACAAAAGCTCCGCGCCGCAGGTGTTGCAGGAGAAAAAGTGCGAAAAACCGCGTCGGTTCAAGAAGAGGATGGATTGCCTGCCTGCGGCCTTTGTTTCGCGCAAGGCTTCGGCCAGGCGGGGCGAAATTGCCGCGCTTTCCGCGCGCATGTCGATAAGCTCTACTGAGGGGAAGGCGCCGCCGCCCTGCCGCTCGCTCAAGGTGGCAAAGCGCATTGCTCCGACCTTGCAGGACTGCCAAGCCTCAACCGAGGGCGTCGCGCTGCCTAGAACGAGACGGGCCTTCTCGTGGGCGGCGCGGAACATGCCGGCCTGGCGCGCATGGTACCGCGGCGCGTTGCCCGCCTTGTAGCTGCCCTCGTGCTCCTCGTCGATGACGATGAGGCCCAAGTCGCTCGTGGGCGCGAACACGGCGCTGCGCGCCCCGATCACCATGCGCGCTTCCCCACTCTGGATGCGCCGCCATTCGGCGAGCTTTTCTGACGGCGTCAGCCGCGAATGGATGACGGCACAAGCGGCGCCAAAACGCTTCCGCGCCGCCCGAACGACTTGGCCTGTAAGTGCAATCTCTGGAACCAAATAGATCACTGACCGGCCTTCGGCGAGCGTCCTTTCAGCCGCCTGCAGAAACACTTCCGTCTTGCCGGTCCCTGTGCGGCCGTACAGATAGGTCGTTCCGGCGGGCTCACTCATAATGAGCTCGAGCGCCTTGTTCTGTTCCTCGCTCAAAACGAGCGCGTGGTCTTCAATCTCGAAATCTTCTATCTCTGCGCTGGGTTGAGGACTCTCGCGCCTGCCAGAAGGGAGCATCGTACCTAGCGCTTCTCCAAGTGAACAGAAATACATGCTGGAAAGCCACTTTGCCAGTTCGAGCGTGGTCGGACCAAAGAGCGAGCTCGAATCGACCGTTCTTCCTATGGGTTTGACCTTTTCGGCCTCTACGGGGCAGGTTTCGCTTTCTTCCACCACGTAACCCACAAGGCTGCGCTTACCCAGCTCAGCTGAGACACGAAACCCGACGTGGGCTGCCGTTTCTCTGTTGTGCTTTTCCTTGTTGTCCTTTTCCCCGCCGTGTTTTTCCCCGTCCTTTTCCCCGTCGTCCTTAGGGTTGCTGTACCAATATGTTGTGTTGACAGGAATAGGAAAGGCGACCCTGACAAAGGCCGCATCTTCGCTCATACGCGCTCGCTCCCCACGGGGCGCCCCGCCTGGTCAGTCTCCTGCTGTCTGTCCTGTTCACCTTTCTGAAGTTGTCCTTCCTGCAAAAGGTGCCCTTCCTGCAAAAGGTGCCCTTCCTCCAAAAGGTGTCCTTCCTGCAAAAGGTGCCCTTCCTGCAAGAGGGCGCGCAAACGCTTCAAATCTTCCCACGCGGGGCGCTTCATACTTTCGTCCCGCAGAAGCGCGGACGGATGATAAGTCGCAATGACAGGGATCCCTTCGTAATCGTAAGTCTTTCCGCGGAGACGATTTATCCCCTCGGTCGTGCCGAGAAGCGCCTGTATAGCAGTTCTGCCCGCGCACAGGATGACCCTGGGTGCCAAAAGCTCAATTTGACGCTGCAGATATGGCAGACAAGAGGTGCGCTCGTCCGGTGTGGGTTCGCGGTTGTTAGGCGGCCTGCACTTTACCACATTGGCGATATAGCAGTTCGTTTCCCGCGATAGCCCTATTGCGGCGAGCATCTTGTCCAAAAGCTTCCCGGAGGCGCCCACAAAGGGCAGGCCCTGTTTGTCTTCCTCCGCGCCGGGGCCTTCCCCCACGACAAGAACTATCGGGTTCGTAACGCCTTGTCCAAAAACGACATGCTGTCTTCCCACAGCAAGCTGACAGGCCCTGCACGCCTGAACCTGCTCTTCAAGCTCGAGTAGTGTTCCCCGGCGTGCCTCAGTATGCTCAGCCGGATACTTATCCCGTGATAAATCTGGTGGCAAATCTGGGGACAAATCTGGGGACAAATCTGGGGACAAAAAAAGCCCTGTACGAAGGGCCCCTTCTATAGTTAACAACGCACTGTCCAAGAGCACGTCTGGCGACTCACTCAAAGCAAGTTCCCTCCCGCAAAGCAAGCCTTCTCTCTCACAAAGCGGGCTTTCTCCCGCGCTGAAAAGTCCGCACATAAATACCGCATCGACACTTCCGCCCCTCACCTGCCGACCAACATCACCTGGATGATCTGCACTACGGGGAACACGATACACACGACGATGAAGACAATCTCCAATGTAAGCATCCTTCGCTCGCCGGAATCGCTCTTGAGCGCTTCATAGACGTCCTGCAGTGCGTTCAGGCGGCGTTCAACCGAGATTTTCCAGCCATCCGTATTAAAAATCTCGCAGAGTCGCTGATAAATCTGCCCCAAGTAATAATCGCCGATGATTTTTGAAGAATTGTCCAGGTTTTCCAGGGTAAAAAGAGCGTCGACACGCAAAGTCTGCAGCCTGCCAACCTTGTGTTCAAGTGCTCTGGCGGTCTTCCTCGGATTCCCTCCCAAGAGATACATCTTGCGTATATCGTGCTCCGCCTCTTCCAGCCACTTGTCGAGTAGTGCGTCTAACGCCCGCAGCTCGATAAGGCGGTAGTTGGCATTTTCCGCTATGACGAGTACGTCTTCATAATCTCTTAATGGATCGACAATTATACACCGATCCATATCGAAAACGGCTATGTCGTCTTTTCGGTAGCTAAATGGCTCGGCCAGAATCTGCTTAACCTGGCTCTCATCCAGAATTCCAGCTTGTTCGCCTGCCAGCAACGCGGCAGCGACATCTTTGTTCTTGTTCAGGAAAGCTCTGGCATCGCCACCAGGACATTCCATGATGCAAAACGCCGTATATGTTTCCTTTTGGTAGAGTTCCTCGCTGTTATAGCCTGTCACGGCCGGAGCTATGGCCTCTACGATCATTTGAAACGAAGATTCAGCAAATTCGTCGATGGTCGGTGCGTCGCTCACGTCGCGCAGCAGATGGTTGGATTGAGAGGCTAAGTCTGCAAACTTGGATTGTGTCCTAAAACGAATCACTAAAGTGAGGGCACCGTCGTCGTAAATTTTCGCCAATGCCGAGAATTTGTCAAAACACGCCGCATCGCAGTTGTCGGTATTCAGTGTGAGGATGAGCGGTTTTGGCAGTTTGAGCGACGCAGGCGTATCCCTGCGCTTTCCAAGGCCCATGTCGGGATGCGCTGGTATAAGGGCCGCGGCCTTCTTGAGATCCACGGCACGGCCGATATCGTAGAGATAGAGATGGACGATCTCAACGGAGAGTGCTCTGTCGTCATCCAACTCGCTCATTGCTCCTTAACCTCCGTACGTGACACTTCGCGGTCCAGAACCGTAAGAACGATAGTGCTCCCAGCAGGAAGCGAGAAAGGCAGACTGAAATTTCCGCCTGGGTGCTTAAGCGAAGCAAGTGTCGTACGCCCGCCGTTTTGGTCCAATACCTCCACCTTCACAGGCACAGAGTAAGGGTATTCTGGCAATTTGTAAACAAAAAGTCCATTTATGGGAGAAGCTTGGCCAGATTCTGCCGACTGTCCCGTCTCAGTATTTGGCATGGCAGTGAGTGTCACTTTCATCCGGTCTGTAGGCTTGGCCTGCTTCCCTGCCTCGAGCGATTGATCCACGACCACCCCGCCCTGTTCGTTGCCTCTTGCCTTTCGTAAGGCAAAATCGATGGTGATCGGGGAAGTTTGAGCAAGCTTGACTGCATCGCTAAGCCCAAGGCCGACAAAATTGGGGACCTGCACGACTTGAGTGTCCGGACCTTTGCTCACCACAAAATCGATGACGATGGGACCAGAAATCTCTGTCCCTGCCGGCGGATTTTGCTCCAAAATAGTCCCGGCAGGCTTGTCGCTCGTCATATACATGGCAGGCTCGCGCACGGTGACCAGTGCCGTTGAGGTAGTGAACAGTGACTGCAGGTGTAACTTTACGGATTCGAGATCCTGACCAATGTAATTTTCAACTTTGCTTAAGATGGCGCCCTTGCTGACGGTCAATTTGATTCTTCGGCCGGCTTTGACAATGGTGCCGGGCTCGGGCGACTGTTCCAGGATCATGTTCTTGTCCTGGGGATTATTGGTAAAACGCAGAGTGAGCCTGGGGTAGAGTTCCTTTTGCTGTAAAAGCACAAGGGCGTCGGCCAGGTCCATGTTCCGTACGTCGGGAACCATCACTTTTTCCGGCCCTTGCAGAACGGCGAAAAAGATTATGAGTGCAACTACCACAAAAACAACGAGCAGCAGGACGGCAAACCAGACAAAAGTGCGCTTTTGCGCAGCTGTCCAGTTTGAAAAGTCAAAATAGGGGGTCTTATTCTTCTTCGATTCTGGTTTTTTGGTGGGCAAATTTCCCGTACTCATAGGTATCCTTCATGTTTTGGTCCAATGCTTGTTTTGGTCCAATGCCTGGTGAAATCTGGGTCCAGAGGGCAAAACCTAAGGCGACGAAACAAACCGGGCATCCAAGCGACATACCCGTGCGCCCATGAGCCAAGTCCTATGCAGAATCAACGGCTCAACTTTGGCACTCAAGCCTGAGAAGACAGCACGGTCCCCACCAAATTGCGGGCCCCGTTTGCAAACTCTGCAAAGGGCAGCGCTTTTCGGCCTGCAAGCTGCAAAACCAAAAGGCCAAGCACTCCGTCGCCTGTTTGTACCACTATGCCCTTGTGCCTATCAATGCCGATTATAGCGCCGGGAGCGGCTTTCCACAATGCTGACTGCGCATCCGACGCGGATTGGGTGGATGGACCCGATTGAGATTGCGCAGGTGCGTCCGGGCGAGACCGGGCGGGTAAATCCTGAAAATCCTGGCCAACGGACGACGCGAAGGGGTAACTCTCCAAGATGTTAAGCCGCTGGCCACGAAAATAGGTGTATGCGAGGGGCCATGGGTTAAAAGCTCGAACTCTAGCGTCAATCCTGAAGCTAGAAAGCCGCCAGTCGACAAGGCCGTCGGACTTGCTGATTTTTTGGCAGTAGCTGGGCTCTCCCTGCTGTGGCGCGGGCTGCTCTTTGCCCTGCGCGATGGCATCTAAGGCATGGAGAGCGAGTTTGGCACCGATTTCAGCGGCCACTGCACTTAAAGTTGCCGAGGTTTCCCGCCCTGTAAGGGGGATGCGCTCAGAACAGAGAATGTCGCCAGTATCCATTTCTGGGGCGATTGTCTGCACGCACACGCCGGTTTCGGGCACCATATCGAGGATGGCCTGCTGAATGGGCGAACTGCCACGGTAGCGCGGCAAGAGGCTTGGGTGGACGTTGATGCCGCCTTTGGGGAAAAGCGCGAGGAACTTGGGACCAAAGATTTTGCCGTAAGCAAAGGAGACGAGGATGTCCGGCTTGAGGGCGGCCACTTCGGCCCTGGCTTCGGTTCGCAGGGTAACTGGCTTCAGAATGGGGAACGCAGGGCCCCACAATTCGCGGGCGGCTAACTCCACTGCGGTGGGCTGCACCGCGCGGCCGCGCCCTTGCGCGGACTCGGGGTTGGTGAGCACGCCGACGACCTGGTGCGCGCGCGCAAGGGCGCGCAGGGTTGGCACTGCTATTTCCGGGCTCCCCGCAAATAAAACGCGCATATTCGGGGGCTACACCCTAATGAGCCTGCGGTAACGCACCAAGGCCCGTTCCCGCTTCAAAGAAGATACGCGGTCGATAAACAGCTTGCCGTCCAGGTGATCGTACTCATGCTGGACGACTCTGGCCAAGAGTCCATCTGCGTCCAGGGTAAAGGGCTTGCCTTTTTCCGTAAACGCCTGAATTTTCACGCTCGCTGGCCTAGTCACGGTAAAGTAGAGGCCAGGAAAGGATAAGCAGCCTTCCTCATATTCAACAAGCTCTTGGCTTGTTTCGATAATCTCCGGATTGACAAAAACACGACGTCTGTCGCCTTCTATATGGACGACAAAAATCCGTTTTGAGACGCCCACCTGCGGTGCGGCAAGCCCAATGCCGTCTCCTTTGTGCATTGCATCGAACATTTCTGAAACAAGAGCAACCAGTTCATCGTCGAAGGCCGTAACAGGCTCCGCCCTGGTCTCAAGAACCTTATCGCCATAAAGTACAATTTCTTTCATTTCTAAACACTTACCCCACTTACTTTTTCGCGCCTATTCCATCGAGCGGCGGGATATTGAACTTATCGCCTTCCTTAATCCCGACTTTTGCAAACCATCCTTGTGGCACCTCGAGCACATAACGAACACTAAACGTGGAAACGTTCGGCTCCTGGGAATAGGGTTGAAGGTCCACAATCTGAGTCACCGTTCCGTCCTTGGACAGATATGCAAGAGAAAGTGGAATGGAAGTATTCTTCATCCAAAACGACGCTTTTTGGTCATAATCAAAGACAAAAAGCATTCCTTTCCCTTCATCCAGGGTTTTCCGGTACATAAGACCGCGGCTTTTTTCTACTTCGGTCTTGGCCACTTCGGCTACCACTTGAACGTTGCCACAGGTGAGTGTAACAGTTGCAAGTTGAGGATTGGGCTTTGTTGGGACTCCCGAGCTGTCAGTGTCTTGTCCCGAGCACGCTGTCAGAGTACCCGCGAACATCAAGAGAATAGAAAGACAAATCGCCTCTCTGTATCGCCGCTTTTCGCTTCCAGTCTTGCTCGAAGTTCTCAAAGTCTTTCCTCCACTCTATCATTATACCCGTATAAAGATACTGTAGAACGGGAAAATAAAAAAGCTGCCCTTTTGAGGCAGCCGCGTTCTCTCAGAAATTTCGCGCTTTTCAGGCGACAAAAAAACCTTAATACCCGCCCTTGGAGTCGTGCGTCTTTCTCGTTTTCTTCATCAGCTTGCGTTCAAGCGCCTTTTGCTTACGGTTCTTGATCGCGGAAGGTTTTTCGTAATATTCCCGCTTCTTCCATTCGCGGATGATGCCCTCTTTTTCTACCATTCGCTTAAAACGCTTGATGGCTTTCTCAAGTGGCTCGCCATCCTCGACAATGATCTGCTTAATAGTCCTCACCTCCCTTCGATCAGCGCATTAATATTACTGGAAATAACTTCTTTGTCAATAAGGTTGTGTTCCAGAAAGTAGTATGGGTTAACGGACACATCACCAATTCGAACTTCCCAATGTAAGTGTGGCCCTGTGGATAGCCCCGTCGAGCCGGAAAGCCCGATTGCTTCTCCCTGGTCGACTTTTTCTCCTTCGGTTACGGTTATTTTGGATAGGTGCATGTAGATCGAAAAAAGTCCCGGCAGATGCTCTAGGACGATGGTATTGCCCGTAACGATGCGCATACCGGCAAACACGACATTGCCTGCAAAGCAAGCATGGACAGGTGTGCCCGTTTTGACACCAAGATCGATTCCACCATGTACGCTCGTACCGGTCCCGCCATTGTAATACTTGTAGAGTCGTATGTCGCCGAAACCTGCAGTTTGCCTCCATTCGCCCGTCAGAGGACGTGTCATTGTTTTGCCAGCATAGAGAGCCAATGGATCCCGCACGCCGAAAATTTTGGCAAAGCTCAACGATTCCGCGGTTTTTGCCGGGTCTTCTTGCGTCTCCAACAGGGTATTGGCCTTGTCCAGAGGGATCGATTCGTGCAGGAACTCTGTCGAGCCAATCACCAGGGACTTTTCTGTATGAACATGTTGAACGCCGTTGTCTGTGTTCAGGTCCCAGTCGAACAGTACTTGCTTTGTTCCTGGTTCGGTCTGATTGGGAATTGGCAGAAGCACGCCGTAGAGGCTGCCGGGCCCGTCGCCAGGCATATAGAAAAACTTCCCGCTCGTAATTGTCTTGGACGTACTTGGGCTCGTAAGACTCGCCGTACCCTGATTGAGCGGCATCGCGCTCCAAATCCATGCGACAAAGGGGTCGCCTTGGGCCAATTTGTCCGGCATCTGTATAAAAAAGGGCGACGATGTTAGGGTGGGTGCCTGATCTTTCTCTTGTGCCGAGACCGCGACCGGCAGAACGACAGATGCGACCGATAAGCACAAAAGACACAAGAAAAAGCGAATAAAGCCTTTTGGGAGCTTATTCATCAATTCTTTCAATTCTCTCAATCCTCTCAACAATGTACACCTCTTGTCTGACATATCCAGGGCGAATCAGAATGGCACGAATTTGAATGGCCCTGCACCAGATTGCCCTTTCACATCACCATCATATAATCTATACTGAAAAACAATTGCGACCAAACTCCAGGAGATACGGATGCTATTTTCGACCGGTAACCTGATCACGCTTGCTATTGTCATTGTATTCTTTATCATTTATCACCTTCTGACAAGCAATAACCGCTCTCTCGAGAAGGTAAAGCGTTTTGCGGACAAGCGGCAGAACGAATTGGACGCATTTGTAGACGAAAGGGCAGAAGAGCTCAAACACTACGGCATCGATCTCGATGTGCAGCAAAAGGCGGCAAAAATCGCACTGGAAAAGCTGGAAACGGCCCAGGCGACTATCGCGGAAAAAGCGGATTCCATAAGCGAAATTGCGGATCGATTTAAGCAGTACGACGATGTCCTGGATCGTTTGATGCAAATGACGGAGCGTGTCGATCAAAACTTGGCTCGAATTCATGAAGACGAGAACTTCGCCGAATCGGTCAATCGAAAACTCGATCTTGCCAAGAAGAGCCTTGCGGCTTTGGAACGTGAACTGCCGCTTATGCGGGAGAACTTCGCACAGGATGCACAAAAGACGGTGGATTCGTTCCGCGACGACATTCTTGCTGAGCTTCGCGATGGTTTGGTAAACACGACGAACGAGCTGCACGCGGTGCGTGACGAAGCCCTTGCAGCGCTGGAAAAGGCTCAATCGGCAGGGGAACTGGTCGATGCAGAACTTGAAAAGTCCCTCGCAACAGCCAAAGATCGCGCCGCAAGCATAGAGGACGTGGCGTTCAAGACCGTTGTGGACGATTATTCTGCAAAACTCGAAGGTTTAAAGGCTCAGATTGACGAAGAGCTCGCTGCGCTGGGTCAGACTACAACCAAACAGATTCGCGAACTTCGCGACTCAATAGAGAAATTCAAGTCTGGCTGGGATGCCGAGTCAACCGCGATGATGAGTACGCTAAAAGAAAAATACCTCCAAGCTACCTCGGAATTTGTCACAAAGACTGGTCTTGCAAAAGAAGAAATCCTGCGTGCAACAGAGCAGGCTAAGGCACTCGCTGCTGAGCTTGTGGCAAAGGCAGAGGACGCGCAACACAAGAATGAGGAAAGTATCGCGCGGATGGAAGCGCTCGATGCAGATTTGAATACGGCGATCGAAACTACAAAGGCCCATTTTGAAGACGAGTTTGCTGAATTTGGCCAGGCCTTCGAAGCCAACCGAATGCGTTTTGAAGAGAATTTCAAGGCAGAAACGGAAGAGATGCATGCTGCCCTGGACACAATCAGGCAAGAAGTGAAGAGGCTCACGGAAGTGGCGAGCGAAAGCATCTCCGAACACCTCGCGGATTTTGACAACGCATTACTGGACGAGTTGGCGGCCAAAAAGGCACAGACCTTTAGGCAGCTCGATTTTTGGCTTTCGGATATGGAAAAGACGCTTTCTGGAATTACCTCGGAAGCTAGTGCACGAAGGAACGCGGAAGAAGCCTCATATGCCGAAGAGTTCCATGCTCACCTGTTGAAGCAGAGGGACGAAATGTATGCGCAGCTAGAAAAACTGAGTGAAAGTATCGATGCTGTAAAGGAAAGCATCAAAGCCCGGGCCGATGCCGCAGAGTCCGAACTTTCAAAGCTAGAGGGCAGCTACAAGACCGCCGCGCAGGAAGCGACAAAAGACACATACGCCAACCTGAACGCCCAGGTCGCGACTCTGCAGGAATCTGTCGCTTCGCTTATGGCGGCACTATCAGCACAGGAGCAAAAAGGCGCCACAAACGGGGCAAGCGCCACAGGCAGCGCAACAGGTGAAGCCGCCAATTCGGACGCCACATCTATCTAGCCCGAAGGTGGCTTGTTGTGTCATGAATACGCCTTAAACGGCGAGAACCGTCTTCAGCGCAATCTTTGTCATCGCATCGAACGTCGTTTGACGATCCTGAGCACTTGTAACCGCGCCTGTCGCCAAATGGTCAGAAACTGTGAGAATTGACAACGCGCTAACCCCATATTTGGCAGCAAGGGAATACAGCTCGGCGCTTTCCATTTCCACGCCCAAAACGCCATATCGTGCCCAAAGTTTCCACTGATCTGGATCCTCAGTATAGAAAGAATCGGAAGACAGAACGGTTCCTACGAAGGGCGCAAAACCTTCTTTTTCAGCGACATCGTAGGCGGTCCTAAGAAGTTTGAAAGAAGCAGTAGGAGCAAAGTCCATGCCTGCAAAGCGGATTCGGTTGATGGAGGAGTCTGTGCAAGCGCCAACTGCCAGAATAACGTCGCGCAACTTGATCTGTGGCTGCATTGCACCACACGTCCCAACGCGGACTAGATTCTTAACGCCGTAATCCCTAATAAGCTCGTTGACGTAGATGGAAAGACTTGGCATGCCCATACCTGTGCCCATCACAGATACTCTTTTGCCTTCATAAAAGCCGGTATAACCAAACATGTTGCGAACGTTGTTGAATTGTTCTGGCTTTTCCAGGAAAGTTTCGGCGATGAATTTTGCCCGCAAAGGGTCACCAGGCAAGAGGATGCTTTCTGCAATTTGCCCATCTTTGGCTCCAATGTGAATACTCATAGGTTTTCCCCCTCCATCTTACTTGTAGCTTACTTCATCTTACTTGTAGCTTACTTATAGTCCAGCTTATCACTGGCGTGAGTTTGGCAGTATACTGTGTCAGTTAAGTTTTTGTCAGGTAGTGCCGAAAGGTGAACATCCCAGCCGGCAGCTACCCTGGCATAACAGTGAGATTCGAGGGAGATTTCGGTGGAACCTTATAAAATCTTGTACATAGATGACGATATAGCCATAGTAAATAAGCTCGCGGCCTTACCAGTCCTAAAAGACAAGACTGGAGATATGGATCTTCAATCGCTTCTAAAGCAAGAGCATCCCGAGTTCGCCACTTTTCTTGAAGCTGCACACCGCATTGACCGTCGGACCTCGGGCATTGTCGTTTTTGCAAGGAATATCAGGGCACTACAGACGCTTGAAAAGCAGTTTCGTACGCACGAAATACACAAGACTTATGTTGCGTGTCTAGAAAAAGAACCTGTGCCACCTGAAGGGATACTCAAGCATTCTATAGTATTTGATAAACGTCGAAACCTTTCTGTCGCGCTGCCCAAGGGTGCGTCAAATTCCAATAAGCCAGGTGCGGAACAAACAAAGGTCCCAAGCGATGCAGAACTGCAGTACAGACTTGTAGCCAAGAGTGACCGCTATTTCTTTGTCGAAGCTGAACCGCTCACAGGGCGCCATCATCAGATCCGCGCTCAATTTGCCGCAGAGGGTTGGCCGATAAAAGGCGATCTCAAATATGGAGCCAAGCGCAGCTCGACTTCTGGACGCATTATGCTTCACGCATGGAAAATCGATTTCCCGCATCCCCACACCCGAGAGCAGCTCCATATTATAGCGGACCTTCCAACCGATGAAACGCTCTGGGGAGTGTTTCAAGAAATGGTGGAGAATCCCAAACAAAGCCCGCAAAGCTTGTGACGTCAAGGTTCACAGTCTGTGCGGGCTGTATATCCGTATATCCAATAACGTATCTTTCAGGGCTGGCTTGCAGTGTTCAACAGGAGAAAAGCCATGGCTGGCCTAATGTTGTTTATTGAACCGCCGAGTACATAGTCAATGAGCGCAAAATTCTCAAGGCCGTGTTCGCTTTCAAGACAACTCGCCAGTCTTTTTGCATAAACCTCGTTTATGCCCTCCATGTTATCCGTTCTAAAACGAGCTTCGTCTTTGGCGGGGTCAAGCCATAGTTCAACCGTAAAACCGTCCTCGGCCTGTTCTTTAAGTTGAAATTGTGTCCCGCTCTTGGAGGCCCACTTTGCGTCTCGCTCTGTGTTGCCATTGCGCTTGATGGTTAAAGTCCCTGAGAACTGTTGGTTTCCCCGGCGGTATTCTTCAGCATAAGAGTCATCCCCGGGGCTGATTTGGAGCGTGTTCTTGCTATTTAGAGCGATCACACGGGTTACGTCCCCATGTATGGCGATTTTTTCTGGTTCCACATCAAAAGTAGCCTGGACTGCACCCTTATCCGCAGTGGATTTGGAGACGAGTATCTCCTCTCCGGCACGGCTAAAATCATACCTTGCAATAGGAACTTCGCCCGTCAAGTCACGCTTATAGACCATTGCACCATCCAACCACCCTCCGGGAAGCAAATGAAATCGATAAATTATGGTGTCATACCCCTGACTCTCGAGAATTCCAAATCGCGTATCCTTATACACAATAAGCACTTCGTTGGTACCGGCTACAATTTCAGGCAGCACAATAGGGTTTTCTACGTGTGGCGCAGCGTCGAAGCTCGGGCTCGTCTTGTTTTCGGCTGGAATTTTGCCTGCATCGGTAGGTTGTTGAGGAATTATCTCTTGGCTATTTACCTGTTCTTGTTTCTTATTGGAACAGCCTACGAATAGAAAGCCTCCAACGCAAACATAGATCAATAATAAAAACGCCTGTACAAACTTCGAGCTATTTAGAATATGTCTACTTGCGCCAGCCTGAACTGGAACTGTCGCTAACGGATTCGCTGCCTTAGAAATCATAGATACCTCCAGTCTTACGATTTTCTTCGCAATTTCACATCGAAAACTCATGTCAAACACTACGTGAGAAGACATCAATCGTCTGACAAAACATTCAAATCTATCTCATGAATGGGCTATTTCCTATCTGGAACGTAAATAGTCTGCCGTGCTTTCGGGTCCCTGCCCTTGTCTATAAGGAGTGTCGTCGCCAATTTCGACACATCGTCCTGCCGCATCACGATGCAACCATAGGAAAGTGAACGTTCAAAAGGAATTGTGTTAGAATGCAACGAATAACCTGTATCGGCATAGGTTCCCAGGTACGCTGCTCGACCTTCAGGTCCGACCGGACCATAGACATCCACATGCCCTACGGCGTTGGTTTGAATACTGAAAGGTCCGTATTTATCTCCGCGTGCCCGTTCTCCTGTGATCTGCCAATTGCCGGCAGGGAAAGGTTCTGGAGCACAGGTCACACCAGGACCATGGGGTGCAACATTCTGAGTACCAGGTTTTGGCATAAAAGGTGCCTCGGTAGTCTGCATGACGCGATTATGAACATCGATCACATACGTTTCCTTAGGTGGAATCCTGCCCAGCTTTGCCTCATACTCGCTGTCGATCACTTCAACTTTGAGCTTGGTCCTTGAAGAGTCCAATGTTACCCTCGTGTCTCCTCCCTGTACTTTCGCTGCCTCCACTTCATCCACATACTTGCCCCGCAAAAGGAATTCCAGGTCTTCCTCTGCACCCAGATCTTGCCACGGTTCTTCTGCGTCGGTCTTTTCAAATCGAGCCGACGCTGCCACCTTAGGCGGTCCCCAAATGGGAACGACAAGGCAGACAAACGCGACAATCAGTAAACCCGCACGCGAAAAAATACGCGCGCCTCTCCATTGTGTGTAGTGCATTGCGCACCTCCTTACCAATGAAACGCGCGCGTCTTCATCGCTCAATTCAAAATTCCTGAAGTTTCTTTGTTTTCTCTCAAAACTTCGTCGTTTGACGCTTTAGGGTGCGACCCTTCAGGGCATAAGCCGCCATATAGACCAGGTTTAGGGCACTAGACATAAAGGCCCAGTCAGAGATCTATCTCAATCTCAAGAGATAAATGTCTCGCTTCCTCTGTTAAAGTACTTGTTTACGACGAACATCGAGACGCCGGTAACAACCAAAAGAATCGTAGACATGGCACTCGCCGTTCCAAAGTACCCGTCGACGACCGAGATGTAGATTTTAATGGGCATCGTCATCGTCTTGCCCACATAGAGCAAAATGGAAGCAGAGAGTTCATTCATCGATGTAACCCAACTCATTATAGCACCTGAAACTATACCACTCTTCATCAGCGGAAGCGTTATGGTACGGAAAGTCCTTCCTGGAGGGGACCCTAAGTTGACTCCTGCTTCTTCCAAAGCGGGGTCGATCTGCTTCAGGATGGATGCCGCCGATCTTACCGAGTATGGCAACCGCCGTATAAAGTACGCCATGATGATGATTGTCGCAGTACCGGCAAGATAAATCGGTTTTCTATTAAATGCGATGATAAAACCGATACCAAGCACCGTGCCTGGTACGATGTAAGGGATTGCAAGCAATTGATCCAAAACCTTGACAGAAACCCCTTTGCTACGAGCTATGACAAAGCCAAGCAAAGTCCCAATGATGGATATAAGTATAACTGCAATAAATGAATACACAAAACTATTGATGACCGTTTTCGGTATATCGAAGAAGATCTGTTTATAACTTTCGAGCCCAAAACCACGCGTAAAGACCGGTCCGTTTGTGTTCCTGAACGAATAGAAAACAATGACAAGAAGCGGCAAAGTTGAAAGCGCAACAATGAGGTAACAAACAAAGTGCGCCGCGAAGGACTTTCCCTTGGCAAGTCGCTTTTGAATTGGACGATTTACCAGCATGCTCGAGTACTTTCTCCGCGACGAGGCCCAGTTCTGCAAGATGATTACCACTGACGCACAGAGCATAAGGACAATAGAAACCGTCGACGCCATTCCTGGCGTTTCTGCCACTTCGCTCGTGTACATGTTGTAGGCGAGGGTAGACAGCACGAGGTAGTTGCCCCCGATCACCATCGGGGTACCAAAGTTGGAGAGCGACATCATAAACACAATTAGTGCACCGCCAGTAAGCGCAGGCATTACAAGCGGTAAGGTTATCTTAAAAAAGGTCCCCAACGATCGGGAACCAAGGTTTTCCGACGCTTCTTCCAGCGACCGGTCGATAGTATTGAGCGACCCCGCCAGCATGAGCGATATGAATGGATAGTATTGCAAGGAGTCTGAAAGAACTATTCCAAAAGGACCATAGATTTCTGGAAGTCTAATTCCTATTGAGGAAAAGAAAAGCCTCAAGAAACCCTGCTTGCCGAGCATCGTTATCCACGAATATGCTCCAATAAAAGTTGGCGACAGAAGAGCCAGTACCGACAGCGTATTGAGCAAATTGGTACCGTGGATCTTGTATCTCGACGTAAAAAAGGCGAGGGGAATGCCGAGTACCATGGAAAAGAAGGTCGTCAATACGGCCACTAACATTGAATGCCCAAAAGCACGGAGATAATAGGCCCGCGAAAAAAACTCCTTCCAGTTGGAAAAAGAAAACTGCCCAGTTTCCTTGTCCATGAAGCTATACTTAAAAACGTCAAAAAGTGGATAGATGAGAAAAACAATGACGATCGCAAAACCCAAGAGCGTTACAAACGTCCAAATATCCAACCTTCGCTTGCCAAGGGTCATCGTTCCCCTCCAGCACCAAGGCGCTCGCCGCTCTGTTTGTCAAAAAGCAGGCACGCAGACGGTGGGATACTGACCTGCAAGGTCTCCCCAACAGCAGGTATATCTTCTTCTCTTGGACAATGGCGATCAAACACGATAGTCGTACCTTCAACCTTGAGCATGACCCGAGCAGTAGACCCGAGGAAGGACACCGATTCCACCTGTCCCACAACCTTGTTGGAGGAGCTTAGGTCTTTCGTTTCTTGGATGTCCTCGGGGCGGAACGCCAGTGTGGCTTCGGATTTCCCTTCCGTTCCGGCAGCAGGGACCAAAAAAGTCACGCCTCGGAAGGCAGCCTTGCGCAGACCGCCGGCCAAGGGATCTTCCAAGGTCACATCTTCAGTGTTTATCTTACCAACAAAGGTGGCAACGAACAGGTTTTTGGGATTCTTGTAGATCTCCCAGGGCTCACCCACCTGCTGAATCTTGCCAAAATTAACAACTGCAATTCGATCCGAAATAACGAGCGCTTCTTCCTGATCATGCGTCACATAAATAGCGGTAATGCCAAGTTTTTTCTGTACCGATCGTATCTCCTCGCGCATCTCCACCCTCAGCTTGGCATCGAGATTGGAAAGCGGCTCGTCAAACAGTAACACGCGCGGCTCAATTGCCATGGCGCGAGCCAGGCCAACGCGCTGTTGCTGCCCGCCGGAAAGCTTGTCTGGTGTACGGTCCTCGTAACCGGTGAGATGCACGTTCTTAAGCGCTGCTTTGACGCGTTCGGCGATTTCCTTCTTGGGGAGCCTTCGCACCTTCAATCCGTAGGCGACATTCTCATAAACTGTCATATGAGGGAAAACGGCGTAGTTCTGAAACACCATCCCTGTGTTGCGTTTATAAGCAGGAATATTATTCACGAGTTCATCGCCCAAATAGATGTCGCCTTTGTCTTGTTTATAGAAGCCCGCTATCGTCCGCAGCAAGGTGGTTTTGCCACAGCCTGAAGGACCCAACAAAGTGAAAAATTCCCCTGGCTTTATGTCCAGATTGATGTTCGACAAAGCGACAAGCTCGCCAAATTTCTTTTCCAGATTGACTATTCGTATAGAGGTCATCAAAAACTCCCGGTAAGATGTCTAACAGTATAGAAGCATAAAACACCAAGTAGTGAAAAGAGAAAAGACGCCGGCCAGAGTCTTGGCACACCGTATTGACCGATAAATCCCGGTTGCAGGGGCCTTCCGCAAGAGGTCAGTGTCAGAAAGAGACACTTCGGTTACGAAAGGCCACTCGCAATGGGAAAACAAAAGCGCTACAGTCCGAGATCCATCGCTATGTCGTTGAATTTCTTTATAAATGCATCCTTGTTCTTGGCAGCCCAACCAAAATCGTACGGTATCGTCTTGATCGTGGAAATTGGAGGAAGCCCTTTAGGATCCTTGCAGTCTATACGAACAGGCCTGCGCGCCATTGCATCGACCAAATACTCCTGAACCGGCTTGGAAAGGCACCAGTCGATGAATTTCTTTGCATTCTCGAGGTTCTGAGCGCCCTTAAGGAGCGCAATACCATCAGGAGCTGCCACAGTCCCATCCTTTGGATAGACAATGGCAACAGGACCGCCGCCCGCTACAAACCTGAAGGCGTTGTCTTCCAGGGTAATACCGACCGCCTGTTCACCATCATTGACAAATTTGGGAACAGCGCCAGAGGAAGACGAAATGATCATGTTCTTCATAATCCCCTTGTAGATGTCCCAGCCCTTGTCTCCGTAAATCGAAATCACGTTGGCAAGCTGCATGTACGAAGATCCAGATTTGTCTGCTCTTGCAGAGGAAATGTTCTTTTTAAAACGACCATCAGTGAGGTCGGTCCATGTCTGCGGATACTGCTCCGGCTTAAGCATCTTCGTATTGACGATAAAGACATTCATAATACCGGTGTAGGGAAGCCAATTGGTCCCAACCTTATAGACCGGGTTGATTTTGTCCCACTCTTTGGGCGTATATGGCGCAAGAATCTGGTTGTCCGCCTCGAGCTGTTCACCACCGATACTCCAGATGACATCGGCCTGGGGGTTGTTAGCCTCTGCTTTCGCGCGCTTCATGACGTCGCCGGATGCCAGTTTGACATAGTCAACCTTTATCCCTGTGTCTTTTTCGAACATAGGCACAAGGGCATTGATAATCGATTCCTCGTGCGCCGTGTATACCACCACTTTGCCTGAAGCCGCCCAGGCCGAGGCTGCCACCATCACGATGAGCAATGCGACCAATGCTCGTTTCATACAGAACCTCCCGCTAAGAGTGTCGATTGTCGGGCGGGCAATAAGGCCCATGTCCCAACGATACCGTGTAGGTATTGTAGCACGGAACAACAAGTTGTGCGGCGGGATTTTCGTTCTCTACTAACCTTGCGCTCTCATGTTCTGAGTAGCGATGGAGCAAGCTGCATTGGCGTTGGAGATACTTCAGACTCAGTCGGCAAGAGCCCGACCTCGTCTGTGACCTGTTTTTCGTAGTATTTATACAGCGCCAAGAAAACACCTAAGTAGTTCTTGTGCCAAGGCTTCTTCTTGCCACAGAAGTGAAGAATGCAGGTATTTTTGAAAACATAGTCCATATCGACAGTCCCATTGCTGACAAGTTTATAGTAGTGATAGAAACGGGTATCAAAGTTGTAAATGGTTTCGTCCAGCGCAAGAATCGAATCGGAATAGAGCGAATTGAGGACATCCTGATCCGGCAGAACGAGGCGATTTTTGTATTTATCGATGAATTCGAAAATCTGACGCTCGTCAATCTCTTGACGCTGCCGCGACACATTCATGAGGAGGACGCCGGAATTGTAGTACTCCTGCATGTCGTAAGCGTTAAGGCGCACCATGTTGAGCTCTTTGGCGAGAATCCGTTTGTGAAAACTCGCGGCAAAAAGGTAGTCGGAAATATCGGTTTGGTAGAGTTTTGAAACTGCATTGATTACCAGAATATCCGGGTCCAGATAGAGAATTTTGTCGACTTCGGGTGGCAAAAGTTTGTAGGCAAGGAGCCTATAATACATCTCCTTGGAATAGCGCATAGTAACGGGCGCATTTGAGAAAAAATCGTCAGGGACATGCAGAACTTGTAGTTTGTGACCATGCTTTGTCACAAAGCCGTCTATGGCCACCACCTCATCCTGACTCAGGCTTGAATGCATAAGAAAAACCGTAAACTGCCCTTGAGGATTGCTCACAAAAAGCGACTTGAGCATGACAAGGAGCGGTTTTACGTACACAGAATTGAGGGTAACCAAGATGTTCATACAATTTACAGAATACTCATGAAAAGGCGTTTGCGACAACATCTGCAAGCCGATGAAGTTTCATATCATAGCAAAAAGTGCCAAAACCGATGCTGCGTGCGGTATCGCAATAGGCTGGGACGTCGTCAATGTAAAGACAGTCTTGAGGAGCAAGGTCGGCATACTGAAGGAGTTTGTGCCAGATGCGCGGGTCGGGTTTCATGATGCCGACTTTATACGAAAGGACGTGCAATTCTGGCACCGAAGCCAAAACTTCATTGCAGAAAAGCTCGCGGGCGTGTATAAAGGCGGTGTTGGACAGTACGAAAGTGCGGGCGCCTGAGTTGCGCGCTGCCAGTAACCCTGCCTCGCCGTCCGGATTAGGCCCAATGATATGACGGTAGTCTTCCACAAATTCTTCAAATTGGTAGGAGTCGTCAAGGAGAGCGACCTCTTGCACTTTGGCAAAATACTGGCGGGAGTCGTATTTGCCGGTTTCATATTCGAGTTCTAGAGATCCACCCCAAAGGGCTTTTTCTATTTGGCCAGGATCGAGCGGCGAATGAAGAGAGGCTTTTTGCACAAAACTTGCCCGGTCCAGCGAACAGAGCACATTGCCAAAATCGAAAACGACGGCTTTATACATGGCCTCAGTCTCCTATTCCTATTCCTATTCCTATCTTTTCCTATTCCTATCTTGGCTAGTTGAGCTTTTTACACGATTCTACTCTCGTAGCAACTCAAGTCGGAGCAGATTCCATGCTAAGTTGTATGTAGCCCAATCTTCATCCTACCGCTGAAGCTTCTCGATTCCTCCGGCATATACGTTCTCCGACAAAGAAGCGTCGAGCATTGCAAGATATTCAGCCTTAGTAAATTGCGGCACAAAAGAAGACTTGACGGCAGCAACTCCCTGCCCATCTTGTCCCGCCAACAACTCGACGGTCCGTCCAATTATGCAGGCGGGCTCAAGATATGCTCGCTCAGCATCCAAAGGCAGAAAACTGGCCGTGTGTATCGTGCCGGAAAACCCTCCATAGCCCAGTTGGCAAGTCGGCACAAGGCAGGCAACGTCTCCAATATCATCCGAAGCAAAAGACTCGTCGTGGAAATCGATTTCATTTTCTGATACAAATTCGCGTGCTGCAGATCCCAGAAACTCCCCCATGGCTTTGTTGGGATGAAAGGCTTGGTAACCTGGGGTGTTTGCAATTCGTACCGAAGCGCCTATAGCCAAAGCACCTGCAACCAAAGCCCGATCTACCTTCTTGGAGGCCTCGATGACGGCTTTGTTAGTTGCCCCCCGGACATACATTTCAACTTCAACTCTGTCTGGAACTGAGTTGACTACCGTACCACCCTCTTTGATGATGGGGTGGATACGAATATGGTCGCTGTCAAGAAACGTCTCGCGTTGCGCATGGATGGCTTGAATAGCCAAGGTAGCGGCGTTGAGCGCATTGATCCCTTGATCTGGAGCGGCTCCAGCATGCGAGGCTTTCCCAGTAAAGAGCGCCGTTTTTGCACTGAATCCGTTGAGGATGCCGTTGATTGTTGCGGTCCGCCGCGGGAAATCGGACGTTTCCGACATGGAGTGATACTTGATTGCGCAATCGATATCGTCAAAAGCACCAAGATAGATCATCTCCTGTTTCCCGGAAAGATAAGTTATCTTGCCCTCTTTTTTGAGTTCCCTTCGCTTGTCCAACTGCACATATTCTTCAGCTGGTGTTGCCAAAAAAACAACTCGAACGTGATTCTTGTCTGGGAAACCTGTTTCTACAAGTGCCCGAAACACGGCCAACATAATTGTGACCTGGGCGTAATGGCCGCAAGAATGAGCAACTCCACCAGGAGCTCCAGCCGTTGGTAAGGCATCCATGTCTGCAACCAAGGCAATAGAGGGAGCCTCCGCTGGACCAGCAAAGGCCTTTATTCCGGTTAAGGCTAAGCCTCGTTGGACTTCTATGCCGGGCATTTCCAACTCGGAGGCAATAAGATCAGCGGTCTTGTGCTCGTAAAACCCGGTCTCCGGATTGCTCCGCAGTATTTCAGCAAAATTGTACATCCACAACTTGTGCTGCTGTAACCATTGGGAAGTCAAAAGCTCCATCAGCCACTCCTTTATGCCAGTTGATTATGCCGGTCGATCCCAGATAATTGTATTTAGATAGGCAATATTAACAAAACAAGAGCTGCCCATACAAGCCAAGCCCAGCATCAACAGGTCTTTTGCATCAATATGCAAAACAATGTAGTCTTTGGCCTCTTCAGCTTTACTTGAATTCATTTTTATGGTATTTAGTTTCGGTAAACTAGCAAAGAACTAGAGATTAGGAGGCATTGCAGATGAGGAAATTCAGGATTCTTTTTTGTGCCTTGTTGAGTATCGCGATGGTGCTGCCTGCTGTAGCTGCAGGACCAGACAAGGCGAGCATATTCTTGCTCATTTCGGGCTCGCTTGGCGATAAGGGCTTTAACGATTCGGCCAAAGCCGGCTTGGATATGATCAAGGATAAATTCGGTTCGCGCGTTACCGTTAAGTACACTGAACTCGGAGCGGATGCAGCAAAATATGCTCCCGCGCTGGAAGATGCAGGTGCAGAGGGGTATTCAGTCGTAATCTGCTCCAACAATTTCAACAACGCTGTGCAAGAAGTAGCCCCGCGGTATCCGAAGACTCTCTATATCATGTACGATGGATGGATTAATGGCGACATTCCCAATGTTTACTCAATCCAATACAAGAATAACGAGGCAGGATATCTGGCTGGGGCGCTAGCCGGGCTTATTACCAAATCCAAGGGAGATTCTAAGCTCAACAGTTCCAATGTTATTGGGTTTATTGGCGGACGCGACATTACTGGAATTAACGACTTTTTTGTTGGATACATTTCTGGAGCGCAGAGAGTAAATCCTGCAGTAAAAGTAATATATAACTATGTTAACTCCTTTACTGATACTGCAAAAGCCAAGGATCAGGCGCTCATTCAGTATAAGACATATCAGGCAGACGTCATCTATCATGCAGCGGGGCGTGCTGGCTTGGGTGTTTTTGACGCTGCAGTTGAGACAGGCAAGTATGCCATAGGCGTAGACACTGATCAGGCAGCGCTTTTCACGAACGAACCCGCAAAAGCTAACCTAATCCTCACTTCCACAATGAAACGAGTTGACCTGACACTTCTCAGAGCAGTCCAGCAGTTCATGAATGGTGAAAAATTGGGTGGGCAAAAAGTGAGTGTCGGCGCCGCGGAAGGTGTGATTGCTTATGCTCCTTTCAACAAAGCAGTTCCTGCATCAATGCAGAAAGACTTAGACAAAATACAGGCCGAGATAAAAGACGGCACCGCAAAGATTCCTTCTGCTTTTTCTATGACTGCTGACGAAATCAATAAGCTTCGCGATTCAGTTAATGCTGCCAAGAACTGATTCTTGGGAATGAAGCACTGAAATGCTCACACAGCCGATGGCTGTGTGAGCATTTCGTTTTAGTAGAAGCTCTTTGACAAGATTACAAGAGGGAGACGGTAATGGACTATTTACTCCAGACCAAGAATCTGACAAAAGTCTATCCAAATGGAACGATCGCAAATCGTGGAGTCGATTTTGGTGTTCGACGAGGAGAAATCTTGGGCCTCGTGGGGGAAAATGGTGCTGGCAAATCGACACTCATGAAGGTACTCTACGGAGAAGAAAGTCCAACCTCTGGCGAAATTTGGCTAGAAGGCAAATCAGTGACTTTTTCCTCTTCTCAGGATGCAATTAGAGCCGGTATCGGCATGGTTCACCAGCATTTTATGTTAGTACCAAAACTGACACTTGCGGAGAACTTGGTCCTTGGTAAAGAGCCTAGCAAACCTCGCTCTGGTTTTTTCGACCTGGAACGTGCGGTTTCAATAACGGAAGAACTAGCTGCCCATTACAACCTGAATGTTTTTGCTCGAGCTCGAGTGGTAGACGTTTCTGTCTCCATGCGCCAAAAGCTCGAAATTCTAAAGGCGTTATATCGCGGTGCAAAAATCCTTATTCTTGATGAACCAACATCTGTCCTTACACCGCAGGAGACCGACGAGCTCTTTTTGGAACTCAAAGAGCTACAGAAGCATGGCCAAACCATTATCTTTATAAGTCACAAGCTCAATGAAATTTTTAGACTCTGTGACCGTGTAAGTGTCATGCGCGATGGGAAAATGATAGCAACGCATGATGTTGCGGATGTCGACAGTCAAAGTGTTTCCAACGAGATGGTTGGCAGAGATGTCCAACTGAGCATTACGAAAACCAAACAGAAACCTGGTGACATGGTCTTGAAAGTCAGAGATATTTCGTTTGTCGATGATTTTGGCATCAAAATGCTAGATCATGTCTCGTTTTCGCTGAAACAAAAGGAAATTCTGGGGGTTGTTGGAGTCGACGGCAACGGGCAATCCGAACTAGTCAAAGTAATTACTGGTGGCCTAAAAACTTTGTCAGGGCAAGTAATTGCCCATGGAAAAGACATAACAAACAAGAGTCAGGCCATCGTTCGGCAAGCCAAGGTTGCCCATATAGCAGAAGACAGAATGACCGAAGGCACTGCTCTCGCCGCAAGCATTGAAGAAAACCTTGTGGCCGATCGTATCTCCCTGCCAAAGTATAGTAGCAAATATGGCTTCCTGCACAAGGAGATAATTGAAGAAACAGCCCAAGACATCATTAAATCGTTCGATATTCGCTGTTCCTCCCCTAAGCAGTCAGTGGCGAGTTTGTCTGGCGGGAATATGCAAAAGGTAGTGGTTGGACGAGAGTTCACTGCAGACGCAGATATCCTAATAATCTCTCAACCGACGCGAGGAGTAGATGTAGGGGCCATAGAGTTCATCCATAAACGAATCATCGAAATGCGCGATACGGGCAAGGCTATTCTGCTTGTATCGTCCGACCTTCAAGAGGTGATGTCCCTCTCCGACAGCCTCATCGTCATGAATTCGGGAAAGATAGTGGCCTATTTCCCAGACGCATCGCAGACTACGGACAAAGAATTGGGCCTGTACATGTTGGGTCTGAAAAAACAAACTGCAAAAGAAATCGAGGGAGTGCTTTCATGAAAGCCACAACAAAAAGAAAAGAAAGCGTTTTTCGAAAAATTGGTTACTTCTTTTCTGATAAAGAGAAACTGGAACCAACCCTTGTTATCATTTTCACGGCTCTTTTTTCAATACTTCTGGGAGTTGGATTGATCTTCTTAGTGAGCAAGGATCCGGTGCAGTCTGCGCGAAACTTTGTTCTTGGCCCTTTCATGCGGACGTATAACATCTATTACCTGATTATCGCAATGGTACCCTTGATCTTTACAGGGCTCGCATTGTGCATCATCTATCAACTTCATTACATGAGCCTGATCGTGGATTCGAGCTTCTATATGGGCGCAGTCATTGCAACCGCCATTGGGGTTAATGTGGCTCTGCCTGCCGGAGTGCATCCTTTATTGGCCATGATCCTGGCAGGACTTGTGGGTGGGTTGATAGGCATCTTGCCTGCAATTCTACGAATAAAATGGAGGGCAAACGAACTGGTGTCCTCGCTGATGCTGAACTACGTTTTTTACTTTGTGGGAAGCTATATCATCCTCTACTTCCTACGCGACAGAAACCAGGCCATTCTCGCTTCGCTTCCCTTTAGGTCCACTTTTGCGCTTCCGAAGCTCATCCCAAATACCCAGCTCCATGCTGGCGTGCTCATAGCCATCCTTTTCATCGTTTTGGTTTCTATTTTTCTCTATAAGACTCGATGGGGATATCAAATCAGAGTCACTGGAGCCAATCCTCGATTTGCTGCCTATGCTGGCATACCCGTGGCCACGGTCGTAATTCTTGCTCATTTTATTTCCGGCTTTATTGGCGGGGTAGGAGGAGCAGTAGAAATGGCTGGGCTTTACAGAGCGTTTATTTGGCAGACAAACCCGTCCTACGCGTGGGACGGCGTCATAGTCGCTATGCTCGCAAAACGAAATCCAAAGTATGTGCCGCTGTCTGCATTTTTCTTGGCATACTTGAGGGTTGGAGCTGATTTTATGTCAAGGCGCGGGGACGTGGCCTTTGAATTTGTCACATTGCTGCAAGGCTTCATTATTCTGATTCTTGCATCAGACAAGATTTCTAATTCTTTGAAAATTCGTCGGCTCAGGAAGGCGGCTTTGGCTTCGGAACAAGAGTCCAAAGCACGAACAACCATGCCTTCGACAGAGGGAAACACATTATGACAAACTTTGTTGCCAGCGTTTTCTCGTCATCGAACTATTGGTTTATTGTATTGCGCTCGACCGCTCCTATACTTCTTGTAACGCTCGGTGCCGTTATTACGGAAGCAGCAAATATAAAGAACATGGCACTGGAAGGCTCGATGCTGTGGGCGGCTCTCATGGGAGTAGTGGTAAGCGCATGGACTGGCAATGCTTGGCTTGGACTTATCGCAGGAATTGCTTCCAGCGTGGCTATAGCCCTTATACTTGGTCTTTTCGCGCTCAAATTGGATGCAAACCCCGTCCTATGCGGCGTCGCACTCAATCTCTTTTCTTCTGGCGGAACTGTCTTTGTTCTCTTTTCTCTCACTGGTGATAAAGGCATTTCTTCCTCCCTCTCTAGCAAAACGTTGCCCTTTCTTCACTTGCCATACATAGAGAACATTCCTTGGCTAGGGAGCATCTTATCGGGCCAAAACATTGTCGTTTGGATTTCGGTGCTTGCAGTCGTTATTGTCCATCTTCTTCTGAATAAGGCTACCATTGGTAGGAGAATAAGGGCTACGGGTGAAAATGTAGAGGCGGCAAAGTCAGCTGGTATTGACCCAGTCAGGATTAAATTTCTTACACTTGCTATTTCCGGAGTTCTTGCCGGTATAGCAGGATGTTTTCTCAGCATGGGCTACACCTCCAACTTTACTTCGGGCATTGCTGCAGGACGCGGATATGTTGCGAATGCGGCTCAAGTTGTTGCAGGTGGAACAGCATTCGGTGCGATTTTTGCTTCTTTAATTTTTGGTTTGACCGATGCCATGGCAACATACTTGCAAAACGTAGGCATGCCGCCCGAACTCATACAAGCTCTTCCTTATCTTGTGACCATTCTCGGATTCATAGTTGTGACATTGATCCGTGACCATCGCGAGATTCAACGAAAACGTCGACTTTTTGAAGGCGATACAGGTTCTACTTTTGGCCGTGGCCCGGGCAGGCCACACCAGACGACTGGCGAGGCTGCCTCATGACTTATTGCGACCAGATAATTGAGAATGCATACGTTGTTACGGTCGACAAGGACTGGCATACCTACGAAAACGGATTCTTGGCCACACGAGGGAATGAGATTGTTGGCGTTGGCCCAATGGAGCAATCCAGGCTCTTCTCTGCAACAACCCGACTGGACGCCAGCGGACAAATCCTTATTCCCGGTTTTGTAAACACGCACACACATATCGCTATGGCCGCTTTTCGTGGAGCGTCGGAGGATGTCCAGGATCGACTTAACCGCTATATTTTCCCTATGGAAAGAGATTTAGTACGGCCTGAATTGGTGTACAATTCGTCTCTGTACTGCCTTGCGGAAATGTTGCTGTCAGGCACGACAACCTTTGCGGACATGTACTATTTTGAAGATGAAGTTGCCCAGGCAGCTCAACAAGCGGGCTTGCGAGCCATTTTAGGAGAGACTGTGCTCGGCCAACCCGCGCCGGATGCCTACGAGCCCAACGGTGGCCTCACCTATGCCCGAAGTTTTATCAGAAAATGGAAAGGCAACGACCTTGTCTCCCCTGCAATTGCTCCTCATGCGCCCTATACGGTAGACGAGGAAAATCTGCGGAGATCCGCACAACTTGCAAGAGAAATGGATGTGCCTCTTCTGATGCACGTTGCAGAAATGGATCATGAACACGTACGATTCTCGCAATCGCATGGTTCCGTACTAAGATACTTGGACACAATTGACCTTCTTAACGAACGACTTATCGCCGCTCACATGCTTTACCTTGACGACGAGGATATTCAAAGAGCAAAGGATCACGGAGTGCGGGTGGCACATGCCCCTGTATCCAATGCAAAATCAGGAAGGCCGATTTGCCCGGCATGGCGCATGATGCAAGCTGGGGTTAAGCTCGGCCTTGCGACCGATGGGCCGCTTTCCGGAAATAGCATGGATATTCCAAGTGTCCTGTCGCTTTTTCCAAAGTTACAGAAAACCAGGGAAGAAAACCGCGAGATTCTGACTGCAAAAGAAGCCTTCCGTACTGCAACACTTGGCGGTGCCGAAGTACTAGGGCTCGAGACTCAAATCGGTTCCTTAGAAGTGGGCAAGAAAGCTGATTTCATACTTATCGATGGTGACGATTTTAATATGCAGCCCATCTACGATATCTACGCAACGCTGGTTTACGCACTCAAACCTCATAATGTGCAGCATGTTTACGTAAACGGCCGACCTTTGGTGAAAGACCGAAGGATCATGAGCTTCAATGCGGAAAAAGTGAAAATCGAGATGAAGAATATTCGCGATACCTGTAGAGGATATATCGCAGCAATCAATTCTCGTTAAGGGCAGCTTTCCGGCTAACGGCGTTAGTCCTCCGCGTCACGCCTCACTGTACCTTCCCGGTTCGTGCTCTTGAACCAGTCAAACGGAACGATGAACGAACTTATGCTCACTCAGCAAAGACATTAGAAACGACTTAGAGGTCCATCGTGGACTTATAGTGCAACCCGGCTTGTCTGTGCTCTGCTTTGGCGGCTTCAAGCAAGGTGTGCTTCTCATCCGAAACAAGCTCAAATCCAACAAGAGCCATGCACATACCTGCCCACTGTGCGGCTCTAAGAGCCCAAGAAGAACCAGAAGCGGCACAAGACTGCCATGTATGGTTTCCGACACCAACTGGCCAAGTCGCTGCATTCATTTGGCCTGTCGGGACTACATAGGAGACATCACCTGTATCTAGCGAGCCACCGATTCGCTTACCTCGTCCAAAATCTCCAATACTTGTGTGCAAGGGCCGCTTAAGCAGGTCCCGAGGGGCCGCTATCGGATCAAGCGTTGACGGCCTGTCGTTCTTAGGAACAGTACGCTGCAAATCTCGCGCAAAATTTGTCTCGTCCTTGCTAGGATGAGGAAAGGGTATGGACTGCATTGCGCTCAACAAGGAATCTTGAATGCTGGTATTTGGCACAAAATCGCACTTGCCATGGCGGATTTCTATTGAGAATTTCGTTTCGGTCATGAGAGCAGCGCCTTGAGCGGCCTTTATCACTCTTTTCGAAACCTCGCGTACTTGTTGCGCACTAGGGGCGCGTATATAGAGGAAAGTTGCAGCCGACTCAGGTACTATGTTTGGTCTCTGCCCGCCATCGCTTATCACATAGTGGAGCATAATGCCCGGGTTTAAATGTTCGCGCATAAACTCCAGCGACAGATTAAAAAGCTGCACGGCATCAAGTGCAGACCTACCGTTTTGAGGCGCCATGCCTGCATGGCTTGCCCGCCCTTTGAAAGAGAAAACCAAAGCCAAATTGGCGCTTGTCGTATAGCGGTGTGGCGTGTTAACGTCGGCTGGATGCCATGTCATAACCGCATCGGCATCGTTAAAGCGACCTGCTTTGACAAGCGGGATGCGTCCTAGAGCCTCTTCCGCCGGGCACCCATAAAAGCGTACACGACCCTGAAAGGACATTGTTCTTATCAATGTTGCAAGCGTTTCTGCGGCCACTAGAGACCCCATGCCCAAAAGGTTATGCCCACAAGCGTGCCCAGGTCCGCCTTCGACGACTGGTTCCCTATGCGTCGTGCAAGCCTGCGACATGCCCGGCAACGCGTCATATTCACCCATGTAGCCGATTACAGGGTCTCCAGAACCAAACTCTGCCACAAAAGAGTGGGCCATTTCCGGAAACTCCTCGATCCTGAAACCGACGCGCGCCAAACGATCCATATAAAGGGCAGCGGACTTTTCCTCCTGAAAAGATACTTCGGGATGCTCCCAGATCTGCATTGCGATGCTATTGTAGGCTGGAGATTGGTCGGCATCGATGGCAGTGATTGCCGAGATTAGCGATCTATCATATTCCATTTATGGTTCCGCCTTTTTGTTAGTATCCGGTTTACTATCAGGTTTGTTATCCGATTTGGTATCCACTTTGATCTCAGTATCACACAGCTTGGCTAACTGCGCGGCTTGTCTATAGATCGGCCTTTGCTTTGACTCGCTGACGGCCTTCTTTCGCGGATTTAAAGTCGGGGTTGAGCGCAAGCGATTTGCTGTAGGCATCGTAAGCCTGGCGATAAAAGCCCAAAGCTTCGCGCACCCATCCTAAACGGTACCACCAATAATACATCCCGGGTTCGAGGGTAACCGCAGTAGTAAAAGCTATGTCGGCGTGCTCGTACTGTTTAAGCCGCGCGTGGCATTCGCCCATGTAATAATAGGCAGAAGAAAGGCGCTCGTCGGTTGCCGGAGCTTTGGCCATATAGCGTGCAAAGGCCCTCAGGGCCTCGTCAGTTTGACCGAGGAAATACAGGGACTCGGCCATTGTTTCTTCAACCCGGTAATCGTCCTTGGTTTGAAGCAATTTTTGGGCCTTTAGGACGACATCTTTGTGCTGGCCCAGCCTGAAAAGATCCCAGCACTGCAGGTTTACGAGGTCGGCATTGTTTGGGTCTAGCAAGAGGAGCTGCTCCACTATCGCGAGGGAAGACCGAAAGCTGCGTTCGGCATCCGCCTGGCGCCCGGCGCCCTCGAGGCTGCGGCCCTTCTGGTAGAGCTGCAGGGCGTCACCGTACGTGGGCGTGCCGGTTGTGGGCGCGGCGCTACCGGGCGCCAGGCTTCCCACAAGGCACACCACAGCCACAAATGCAAAAAACCACTGGACCAGCCCCTTTTCTTTTCTCACCACTGCACCTCGTCCGTTTCAATGCACTCTCTGCTGCAGCGCCTTGTTTGTCACTGCAGCCCCTTGTTTGTCGCTGCAACAAACATTGCAACAATCACTGCAACACCTCGTTTATCGCACTGGCGGCACGCCTCCCCTCACCCATCGCTAGAATCACCGTTGCCGACCCAAGCACGATGTCTCCACCGGCATAAACCCGGTCCAAACTCGTCTTCTGTTTCTCATCAACCAAAATGTGCCCCTGCTCATCCACCCTCAATTCTGGAGTGGTCCTTGCAATGAGCGGATTCGACTCGTTGCCGACCGCGACAATCACCGTATCAAAAGGTATCACCGTCTCACTTCCACGAATCGGTACCGGCCTCCGGCGTCCGGAATCATCGGGCGCGCCGAGTTCATACGAAAGCACCTCAAGAGCAGCCACCCGCCCCGCATCATCCCCCAAAACCCGCGTCGGGCTCTTCAGAAAATCGAAGACAACCCCTTCTTCTTCCGCATGCACGACTTCTTCGCCTCGTGCCGGCATCTCTTCACGGGTTCGGCGGTACAGCACATGCACGTCTTCCGCGCCAAGCCTAAGCGCCATCCTGGCCGAATCCATCGCGACGTTTCCGCCGCCCAGCACGGCCACGCGCCGCGACGGATAAATGGGAGTGGCGGCATGTTCGCGGTCGTATGCCTTCATCAGATTCGCCCTTGTGAGGTACTCGTTGGCACTAAAAACGCCGACCAGATTCTCGCCTGGGATATCCATGAACTTCGGCAAGCCAGCACCCGTACCGATAAACACCGCATCAAAGCCATCTTCCTTCAAAAGCGACGACAGTTTGCGCGTCCTTCCTACGAGGTAGTTCATCTCGAAGCTCACACCCATCGCCTCGAGTGTGCTCGCTTCCTTGGCCACGAGCACTTTTGGGAGCCTGAATTCGGGTATTCCGTACACCATCACGCCGCCTGCCTTGTGAAAAGCCTCAAAAACGACGACCTCGTGTCCTTCTCTGCGCACGTCGACTGCGCAAGTGAGTCCTGCAGGGCCTGCACCCACAACGGCTATGCGCTTTCCTGTACTCCCATGTACTTCCGGGATTTCGTCTTTGCCCGCTTCCCTTGCCGCATCGGCAACAAAGCGTTCAAGACGCCCAATCTGAACGGCCTTGTCTGTTCCGCCCAAAGATTTGCCAACTGTGCAGGGCATCTGGCATTGCTTTTCCTGCGGACAGACTCTGCCGCATATCGTCGGGAGAAGATTGGTCCGCTTTATAATCTGCGCTGCGCCTACAAAATCCCCTTCGCGCGTCCTTGCGATAAATGCGGGGATGTCTATCCTAACCGGACAACCTGCAACGCAGGGCGCATTCTTGCACTGCAGGCAGCGCTGCGCTTCGAGCATCGCCTGGCTTTTTGTGTAGCCCGTCGCGACTTCCGACATGTTGCTGCGTCGAACTTGCGGATCCTGAGTTGGCATCTCCTGCACTGGTATAGACAATCTCATTTTATTGGTGAGTGTCTTGCCGCGCAGATTCTCAAGCTCCACCCTTGCCCTTTCTTCAATTTCCTCACGAGTCTTTGTCGGTTCGGTCGAGCTCATTTGGCAGCTCCTTCGTTTTGGCGCTCGCCGTTGCCCTTGTCGTCCCTTTTTCTTAACTCAGCAAGCGACAGCTCCAGATGGCACTTGTCGTGCGCTTCCTTCTCCTGAGTCTTGTAGGCGCCGAGCCTGCTCATCATCTGATTCCAATCCACCTGGTGTGCATCGAATTCGGGCCCGTCCACGCAGACGAACTTGGTTTCGCCGCCCACCGAGACTCTGCACCCTCCGCACATCCCAGTTCCATCGATCATGATTGTATTGAGCGAAGCCAGCGTCTTGATTCCAAAAGGTCGCGTCGTTTCGGCACAGAATTTCATCATGATGGGAGGTCCGATCGTCACGACGATATCAGGGGGCGGATTGCGCTTGCAAAGCTCCGCGAGTGGCTCCGTCACGAGCGCCTTCCGGCCCGAGGAACCGTCGTCGGTCACAACGATGTGCTCGTCTGCAACGGCATTAAGTTCTTCCTGCATAACGAGTAAGTCTTTTGTCCGAGCGCCGGAAATCACGGTCACTTTATTGCCGGCCTCTTTGAGCGCCTTGGCGATAGGATAGAGCGGCGCAAGCCCAATCCCGCCGCCGACGCAGACTGCCCAACCGTATTTTTCGATGTGTGTCGGATTACCCAAAGGCCCGAGCAGAATTATTTCGTCCCCGGGCTCTTTCATCGCGAGTTTGTGCGTGCTCGCCCCGACGGTCTGAAAAATCAGCGTCACGGTACCTTTTTCCGGGTCGGCGTCCGCTATCGTGAGCGGAATCCGCTCGGAGTAGTCCTCGTCATACTGAACGATGACAAACTGCCCCGCCTTGCGCTCGCGTGCGACAAGGGGCGCCTCGACTTCCATTCTATAAACTTCATCCGACAATTGCGTTTTTCTTACAACGCGATGCGTTCCGTGCATTTCTCCACCTTTGTCCTAGTGTCCCAGATCGAAACTGTGCAATACCCTTGCCTCAGGACATTTTTATACTATACGGTATTCTATAGGCTCAGTAACATAGCTGTCCACGCCGTCCACATCGAGATGGGATGGTTCACTCCAGGAGTGTCCGATGATTATACCACGATTCGCGGAGAAGTTTTCTTCAAATCCTTTTTTCAACCCCAAGGATTTCCTGGGCTACTTGGACAGTTTGGGCGAGCTTGGTAATCGCCCCGCCCCTGAATCGATTATCATGGTATTTCAGCGCAGTCTCTATAATTATGTCGTCTCGAACCGAAAAACGACTCAAGCCCAAGGTTATTTTGCAGGCACTGTCTCTTTCCTGGACGACGTTGGGAGTTCCACGCCAGGGGAATCGGTCCCGAAGACATCGGTAGGGCTCGCCGCCAACTTCGGGGTCGGAGCGCCGGCTGCTGCAGTCACCATGGAGGAGCTCATCGCTTGGGGAGTAAAAAAGTTCATCGTTATCGGCTACGCCGGTTCGCTTTGCAATGAGGTAACTCCTGGCTCCCTTGTGCTTTGCACAAAGGCGTTCCGGGACGAGGGCACCTCGGCGCACTATTTTGCAGACGACGAACCTGCCCTGCCTTCGCAGGGCCTCACTGCGCGGTTAGAAGGCGCCTTTTGTGCCCATGGCATGCGCTTCGCCAAAGGGGCGAGCTGGACCACGGACGCCATTTACCGCGAGACGCCGCTCGAAATTGAGAATTACCGGAAGCAGGGTGCGCTTGTTGTCGAAATGGAGGCTTCCGCGCTTTTTTCCATCGGCAAATTCCGCGATGTCGAGGTCGCGGCGTGTTTTTCGGTTTCTGACACCCTCGCGGAGCTCGCATGGCGCCCGGAATTTCATGCCGAAGCCTCAAGGGAAGGCCTTGCGACGCTCTTTACCGCTGCCATCGATGCGCTGAGTTGAAGTTCGCCGTGCCAGGCGGTGCAAGATGCCAGGCGGTGCAAGATGCCAGGCGGTGCAAGATGCCAGGCGGTGCAAGATGCCAGGCGGTGCAAGACTGTGTGGGGTGCGCAAGA
>Ga0116192_1000022_pt1 | contig 122453 bp, 117 predicted proteins | sample AD_UKC113_MetaG_FD_89876 | JGI IMG/M metagenome (GOLD analysis project Ga0116192, IMG submission 89876) | Active sludge microbial communities of municipal wastewater-treating anaerobic digesters from Hong Kong - AD_UKC113_MetaG | ecosystem: Engineered > Bioreactor > Anaerobic > Digestate...
AATTTTTTTTTTTTTTTTTTGATAAAAAAGTAATGAAATCAGAAAATTCTAATGCGCTTAATCCATTTACGATTTTCTCTAATACTTCAATAGCATCTTCCCGACTCAAACTGATAGTAAATGTAACAGTTCTAGAATAACATATTACATGAGACTGAAGCAACAACTTAGATTCTTTCATGTCGGAATCATGTGATTCGAATAACATTGAGTTAACCAATGGAGACGGTTCGAAATATGAAATTATACAATTATCATTGTCAGGCATTTGCGGTACTTCGTTTGGTTTATTTTCTTTTACTAATTCGAGTAAATTTTTATATCTAAGCAATGTATATTCAATACTATTAAATGTTTCTTTCCATTCAAACTCGGTATTATATATTGCTATAGCGTTGGATTCTACTTTCACTAGGTACATTTATATTAATCAACTATTAAATTCAACTATTAAATTCAATTTTTAATAGTAGATATACTACCTTCAATACATACACTTTAGGATAGGAAGTAAAAAATATACACTTTAAAATAGGAAGTAAAAAATGTTATTAAATTATACTACTACAGTTGAAAATAATATACTAAAAATTAGAGCATGGGATGCCGATACCGAGACGGATGATGAAGTTACATTCAATATACGTTTGAATAATGAAAGATTAAAAATATTTACAGATATACTGGAAAATCCACAACTTGATCATGGTATTTTTGAAATACAATATTATCAAGGATGTTTGAGTTTCTCAATTGGTTCATTGGGTAGAGATGGCCATATCACTTTCGAAATATCCAATTATGATGATGAAGTTCTAAGATTAGCCAAAATGGTGGTTGATCTTTACGTACCAGAATAAAAATTGAGTTTTTCATTTCTTTTAAAATAAAACAAAACCTAAATTACATGACATCACATAAGTTTATTGTAGAAAAGGTTACGCATGCGTCAATATTAGAGAATCTCATTGGTATCAATATTGACAATTTAATGCACTCGGAAAAACAGGATGCTATTTCTATGTTACGTACAATTAGCGACAATTTTCATAATAATTTTAACAATAAAGATGAGAAAGTTATATCTTATTACCTTAGCAAAATTGGAAATATGGATGAGATACCACAAGATGTACTCGTGTCGTTATATAACAAAATGGGATCCAGATTAATCGAAATGATGCTAAAAGTACCAGATAAACGAACTGTCCATTATATTAACTTTTTATCGCGTATAAAAATACAACTAGAAATTACCGATTCTTTATTTGCTGCATTATTGGATAACCGAGCATATTTTATTATAATGAAAAATGAAAATTTCGAACCATGTTATTACCAATTTATACATATCTGTAATTTCCTGCGACAAACTTATTACGTTATTGCTGACGAATATTATACGATCATACACATGTTCTTCATTAAAAATCAACATCATCTGAAAGCTTGGCTAAATTACGATGATTCTTTCCTAAAATTAATAATCAATGTCACACATAAGAAACTGTTTTGTCATCTGATCCATATATTAATATTTATAAATTTTCCTATGGATAGATTAATAAATATGATAAGTGAACAAATGGAACTAAATAATATAAGAAACATCAACAATTTATATCCATTCATATGTAATAAGATAGTTACTATAAATGCATTTAACCTTTACAAAATAGATATAGAGAATATGAGATTTATACTCAAACAAAACATAACGGATTTTGATACTCTAAAAATATATTTTATATATAAATCTTATACTTCGGCGAGTATAATAGACTACAAGCTAGAAAAATCCGTGGTACATCAATACCCTCATTTATTAACAAAAGTAATGCAAACTAATACATTTGAGGAAGCATTGATTAAAAACTGGAAACTTGATTTTGTTAGAATGTTCAATTATGGCGAGAATGTTGGTAGGTTATTAATTTGAATTATTTTTAACTTAAATCCTATCATAGGAAAATGTACGATTATTACAAATATTTTCAAGAAGAGGATGACCCCTTTCAGGAAGAAGAGGATGATGATGATGAACAACCAATTGATGAATTGAACAAAATAATTACATCTCGTATATCAAGTGAAACTGAGGAATGGGTTAATTATTGGATTGATAGGGTTAGCAATATTAACAAAATATCTACTTATATGTTGATTGAATTATACAAAATGGTAGGACAAAACTTTCTCGATACTATGATTGAAACGTACCCAATGCACGGATCACGTTTAGCTCGTTGTTTATCAATTAATAAAATACCATTCGAGATCACTGAAAAAATATTTGATGTATTATATGAATACGAAGATCATTATATTTTAATATCAAATGATGACTTTGTTCCTAATGATGACCAATTTGTTAAAATTTTGAATACTAGAGAAAACTTCCCATTATCGAATGAAGAATATGATGATTTATATTATTTCTTTAGAAGAAACGAGGAATGCATGAGGCGACATTTATGTGGCGAAGTGTTCTTGGAGTTAATAATCGATGTTACTAATAAGCGATTATTTAGATATCTTATTGATGAATTGGTGCTCATAGGTTTTCCTCTTGTTAAGTTAAGCAAAAAGATTGACAAATATGTAAATGATCTACTTTATCAAGGTTATAATATACAAAATCTAGGAGCATTTATTTGCAATAGGATATTGACTATCAGAACATGTTACAGTTATTATCATAGAATTAAAGATCTCAAAATTGCATTGACCCAAAATATAAAAGGAACTTGGATTAATTATGGTGTTCCTAAAAATTCAAAACTATTGGATCCTAGAATACCTAAATCATTAATATACCAAAAACCTCATTTGTTCATGGACATAATGCAAGTTGATACGCCCGAGAAAGTATTGATAAAAAATTGGAAGCTTAATTTCAAACGGATGTTAAACTATAAAAATAATTTATCCGATTTATTAAGTATCGCAATTTAATACTAATTTATAAAGTCTATGAGGACTTTATTAAATGTCTCCTTTAATTTGGATCGTAACTCTCTTATAGTATCGGCATATTTTTTTAATTCTTGATGATTAGATTTCATAATACTAATTATTTGTTTTTGTTCTTCAACATTTGGTATCAATATATTAATGTCTAGTATCTCCGATTTTTTTAAATCCAGGATACATTCTTTGTAATAAACGTAATACATAAGATACTCCGATAATATTAACCCAGGTCTACGTAGATTTATATGAAACATTGCATTCTCAAAATCGTACGTTTTAACAACCCTTATGAATTCTGATAAATCTTTGATATCACAAACTTGTATCAATTTATATTCAACATAGTTATTGAATTCGTAATTGGCAAGTATATTATTATTTTCACAAAATAATAAATGTAACATATCATACTGAGGTTGTATCTTGTTATCATATACTAGGCCGATAAAACATGACAAAGAATTTTGTAAATCTGGATAATTATTCAAGTTGTCCAAAACCTCAATATTATAAATATCATCATATTTCAGGTTGGTATTATTACCATTTCTAAAAATATTTTTGAATTGGTATAAATGTTTATTAAATTTAAGATAGTAATATAGGAAATCAATGTTGATCCCGGGGTCACATTCGAATATTAATCTTTTATTTCTCTTAAAATAGTTGCATTCTGATGCATCTAATAAGTTAACCCTAACATCACCGAGACTAAGTTTCTCAAAGTATATATACTTACCATGTTTAAGATAATCAGAGTTACGATATTCTAATCCAGACAACAAATAGGATAATTTCATAATATTTGGTAACGAAACGTTATAATATAAGTATTATGAAATTCAAATTAATTATAAAAAAGTTATATCTCTAATTTAATAGCAAAAGCATTGTTAGTAATGGTTATACGAATGTGATATTTTATGAAATTCCTGGTTATTGTTTTAATTACGGATTTCTTTGTAACTGTATCCAAATATTCCCGTTGAATGAAACGTATCGGAGTATGCTTGCATACTTCTTCAAATGACAACAAAATCGTACTACTCATTTTTATATCATTATTTTTTTCATATTCTTCGTATATTTTGTAGTGGGGTTGTAAACGATATTTAAAAATTTGTATAAGATTGAAAATTTGGGAATTCCTAATTGTAATAACTGGACAACCTAAGCAATTGAAATTTATACGCATTTTCATATTGCTTTTATCAATGAAATAAGACACATTTTCCTGTGACATTTTGTGTTCTTTAATATAAGGATGTGGTTCAGAAGAATTAGCTGCCTCCTTTTTCAATATTCTCCGATACATACTGGATATGTTGAACAAATATTCAGGCACGACTTTTTTATCAAATACAGGAATCGCGTAATTAGACGTAAACTTAATAACTTTAAGAGGTTCTCTGTAATATTTATAAAGTGATTTATAAACATCGGAATAAATTTTACTAAAATGAATTTCCATAGTACTGTTCCTAATAATATCCGGAAATAGTGATTCTTTTCTGAAAATCAAGTTAATACAAACACTATTATTTTCTCTGCCTATTACTAAGATATCATTCATAAATTGATTCGGTATATTGTCATCATATCTATCTTTATAATCTTGTAATACCGCAAAATACCCAATCTTTATAATTTTTATGGGTAAATACTTCCAAATTTTATCTTCTGTGTATCTACTACTTGTGATTCTACTCGCCTTTCCATATTTATAATATTCTATAATAGAATTATACATTTGCTTAACATCAGGATCTAATATAAATAATTTCTTGGTGTTGTAAACCAATTTATTTATTAGTTTAATTGTTACAGGTCCTCGTGTATCAATGTTTATTATAATATGAACATTATCAGGACATAATATTTCTTTAATTGTTTGCATATTATAATTATATTTGGAAGTATAATGATGATAACGTATTTCGTAAATATTTTCAAAATAAATTTGATTATACATATTTAGTACGTATTTTTTATATGACTCAACAATAAACTTATACGATTTCTTTTTATAATTAGGATATTTTGTGGAAGATATCGTAGATGATGTATTAAGAGGATTTTCCATGTAATTATTTACCAACTTTGTAATCATTGGGATCAACTTTTCAAAATGTTTTATTAAATTCATCTCTTCCATAATATTGTCCATTGCATTATTTACGAAGTTATTAACCGATTCAGAATTTTTCTTGTCATTTTCTATGTCTTCAAGCAACTTAACTTCTGATTCAATTATGTCTTGTATTGCAATGTTTTCTATTTTGTCTTCATCTTCATTGCACTCGATTTCACCTTTTTTGCCTTCGCATTTGTCTTCGCATTTGTCTTCGTCATCTTCGTTACACTCGATTTTACCTTCGTGTTCATCTTCACATTCATCTTCGGTATCACAATCGTAATCGTAAGTATCCATTATTGGGTAGAATTATTGATTAAAAAATTCAAATTTTAATATGAAAAACATATCGGATTGGAGTATTTAATTATAGCTAAATTGTCAAATATACCATTATAGTAGTAAAATGGCCAAAATACATTACTCGATATGGTATTCTTAATAACATGACAATCCAATAACATCTTGTGAGTGAACTCAGAACATATCATAGAATCATGAAATCCGGTATCTTGGGAACCTATTGATAAGAATATATCCAAAACACCTTTAAATAATATTTTGTGCATATCTCCAAATTTTACGTGAGTATATTTATCAAATTCTTTCAATATTAATCCGTTTGGTATTTCTTTATCTATAAATTTGACGCAGAATTTACCTCTATATTCGCGAGTATATTCTCTTATAATATCATCCAGTTTTATTATGCGAACCCCACCTGGTTTCTCATTGGGGTTCAATACCAAATTGTTATTCTTGTTAATATATGTGGCGTATTTATATCCTGCTTGTTTATACCTACAACATTCTAATAAATAAAGTTCATCATTATATTTAAGAACTATGCCAGAGTGTTTGAATTTAATACCCAGAACTGATGATATCATGAAATGTTTGAAGTTACCATAATTAGATCCATTCTCCATAGATTCAAAAAGTATTATATCCCCGGTTTTCAGGAGTTGTTTGACTGTTTCATAATTGTACCCCGGACCACTAACTATATTAGATTTTGTTTTAGATCGGATTATAAGAATTGCTAAAATAAATATAAATATTACTATTAAAGCAATGACAAATATAATAAAATACATGTTATATATTTATTTTGACAAAAAATATTATCTATCATTTAATTGTAATTCTATAACGAAACCATATCGATTTTTACGAATGGTTATATGTTTCTTAATAAATCCTGTAGTGAGTCTATCGATGACGATATTAGACTTTTTTCTTATCATACTTAAATATTCACCTAATACTAAATCGATTGACATACCTTCCCAAACATGATCATAACTCAGTACTATTGATTTGCTAACATTCCTGGTATTATACTTAACATAGTTTTCGAATATTACGCAATGAGGTTTGATTGCGCGTGACATTGTTGATCTAAGTTTACCATATGGTTTATTAAATATGTCAAAATGAGGAGCATTGGCATAATTTATCTTTACGTAAAAGTTCACATTTGATATATCCAACATTGTTAGCAAATCTTCATAACAAATTCCCTTGTCAGTGAGATATGGGTGCGACATTATGTAATATTTTAAATCATCTTTTATCTTCTCGTATAGCTTTTTGAATAAAGGAAAATATATTTCTATTAAAACTGGGTCATGCAGCGTGTAATTTTTAATAACCAGTGGACACGGTGTTTTGGAAGCGTATCTGTAACCCAATATGGGATCTTTTATGTAACTCGTTATAGCTACAGTTAAATCATTTTCCAAAGCAGCGAAATGTTCACTCATTACTTTATCATATGATTTGCCTTCATTATCAGGCATGTTGTCAATATTTAATGTAATATAGAATTTATTATCATCCTTAGTAACCATAATAGAATTTCTGATAAGTAAATCTGATAAGTATTTTTTGCATCTTTTTCTCTTTTTAATTATGTAATATATAAATTCTTTCTTCATTTTGTCTAATGGCATATGTTCCCAAATGTCAGTGATATTGTATTCAAATATCTTGGTGTCACTTTTTTGTTTGTTTTTGCTATAATTAATAAGCAAATGGTAACATTCAATAGCATCTTTTTCAATCTCCTTTTTCATAATAGCTAAAACGTTATTTTTTATAACAAAACTGAAAATGTTATCATTCTTAATTTTGGAATAGAAATCCATTTTACTAGCATGCAACAAATCTTCAAGCATATTAACGGTTAAACCATATTTTTCAATATATGGATGCTTAGATAAATCTGTCTCACTAAGAATTTTTTCGTATAACGTAGTTACTTTGTTACGATAAACATTCACAAAGAATGCCATATTATTATGATCAAACTGTGGAACTTTAACTCCCGTATCATTTGCGATATAAATTCCAAGAGGAGAATCGATATAAGTTTTAATACGTTCAACAATAACATCAATCGTATCATTTATATGTTTGGCTATAGCAGATTCAGTAATGTAAGAATTCCCCATAAATTTATTTTCTTTCTTTTCTGAAAATGGAACAATATCCTTGATGATACCGATATCTTTCTTAGTATTCAAACTATTCTCCAAATCCAATATATCCGAGACAACCACTTCTTTGCATTGCATAAGTTCACCACACTGCTTATGTTCACTAATGCTAGGTTTCATAATAACAGAAATCTCTTCGTCATCAGTTTCACAATCAGTATCACAATCATACTCGTTTTCCATTCTTATATGCTGGTAGATATGTTAATTAAAAAAATCAAATTTATTATTTTTCAGTTACATTGTAATCATTTAGATTATCTGAATATTTGGAAATAATAACATCACGTACACAATCCGTAATGCTCTTTTCTCCTTTACTTTCTGAATAATGTGTCATAACATCGTCAATTATATCATACCCTAAATCTTTCTTTTCTTTATTGGGATAGTAACATTTAGATAATACAAAGTAACCCAGTATTTTACATTGTTCATCCCTTACTTCAACCCTTACAGATTTACTCTTTTTCATTAAATAGAACAATATTCTGTTACCCCTTTTGACCATTTTTTCATCAATTTTATCGTTATTATTTTTATCGTTATTATTTTTATCGAAAAAGTATAAAGGTTCTCTGTAAATAAGGAAAGATGTAACATCATTTGCTGGTATATCGTGATCAAGATAAAATTGACTCATACTTACGTGTAAACCGTGTTTTTTACGTAACTCGGAGTAGCGAACTGGTACGTAATTATTAGATTGCAAATTACCCATTTTTCTCTTTGAAAAAGAAAATAGTATATTTTATCTCAATATAATTCCAATATAGTTTCATTATGATTTTATTATGGTTTTATTATGGTTTTATTATGGTTTTAACATATTATATACTCATCGAATTGGTATCCATATAGGTATATATTTGCTTCCTGTAGTATAAATTGTTGTTTCTTAAATGTTTTCTTATTCCAATCTTTAGGATCAGAGTTTAACAAATAATATTCCAAACATTTCGTACCATTAATAATTTGTGGATATTTGTGTCCTTTATCAATAAGAAGAGTATTTATGAATACTTTGGCCACAGCATAGCATAATTTAGCTTGTAGATTATTAACAAACGGTTTCAAATCATTAGAATATACTATAACGCTCTCGTGAGGTTTCGAAGAAGTTTTCGTAGAAAAGTGCGGTTTCTTTGGTATGTAATATGCATGAACAGCATGACATATAATGATAACGTTATCAGGTTCAAATTTGTTTAACAGTTTGGCTACGTAATCGGCACCAATTGTATCCCGGGATATCATATAATTCAACCAATAATTTTCACTAACATTACCAGAACAAATTTTGTAAGATATTTTAATATGTTTTATAATTTGTTTAAATATATATTGATGGATTTCGTTATACTGATTATCATAATCTTTTCGTCTCAATGATTTAAATCTGTCAATAGCTTTAGATAGTATTACTTTTTTCTTTTTATCGCTCTTATATACTCCAGGCAGGTGATCCCAGGGATTCGGTAATGTTATGCCGAAATATTCTTTGACATTTTTAACATAATTACCTGTAAATATTTGTACCATATCGTAACTCATTAAATATATTTTGCCTTTTATTGCTAACTTTATTAAATCTTTTCGTATTGGCTTCCAAGTATTATGAATATATTTGCATAAATTGTTAACTTGTTTGTATCCTGCTAATATCCGATTTTGTAATATCCAGATATCCAGGGGTGACATTTCCATAATGACAACAGTTGGTTCATCTTGTTGTTTTATAATTTGTATCTGTTTAGGTCCGATTCTGTTACCCCAAGTTGCTTTTTTCGTAGACAAACGCGTAGGCGAAGGCTGATGTTCAGCTTCGGCTAATGCTGTAATTCGCATAACTATATTAAAAAGTTGAAATATTATATTGCAATTTTCTTCATCCTCTTCTCTTGGTACTAATGATAAAAAAACTTAGAATTGCGGCTCGTCGTGGTGATATATCCAAGGTTCGTGAGCTAATAGAATCTAATGAATTTACGTATTGGGAAATACATGGTCCGTATAATGGTAATGGAGAAAAGAAAGAAACTTTATTATGTAATGCGTGTTTATCTGGTAATCTGGAATTAGTCGAGTACTTGTTTGATAAATATGATGAATTCGGTTTGTATGCTCCGATAATGACTAGTGATAACGGACGTGGATATTATTATCAATTTGGAGCTTTAACTAATTCTATAAAATCGAATAATATTGAGTTAACAGAATATATACTAACCAAGACGAAAGAATGGATTATTAATGATTATGAGTGTATGGCAATGTTCGATAGTAGATTGAATGATTTGCTATGTTCTTTGACAATCGGATTGGCGCACCTGGGAGATAAGACGGAATTTATTATGCTATTCGATAAACATGATTGCCTTAAAATAGCACTTAAATATGATAAGTTGGTTAATTACTATGATGAAGACACAAACGAATATGAACCGTATACCAATGTTCTCAACGCTGGTAGGTTTGATTTATTTGAGTTGTTTATGAATACATTGCCAGTACCGAAACCAATACAAAATCTCCGCGAATATTTGAATGATAATGCCAAAAGATATTTATATTGGTACGTTAGGAACAAAAAATAAAAAACATCTCGTCCAAATATATGGGTAATTTTAAGGTAATCTTACATTTTTTAAATAATAATCATATGTTTCTAATTCTTCTTCGCGTTCATATATCCATGACATGATATCATTTTCTTCACTGTCGTCTTCATCTTCACTGTCGTCTTCATTATCGTCTTCATTATCGTCTTCATTATCGTCTTCACTATCGTCTTCACTATCGTCTTCATCATTTGAATATTCTTTTATTTTTAGGTTACCATCTAGCAAATCAGAAATGTAACCCAGGTTTCTTCCTAGATTCTTGATTTCATCTTTGTAATTCTTGATTTCTTCTTTTAATATGATGGATTCCTCGGTTGCATATTTTATCCTTTCTTGTATATTAGGTAATTCCTGTAACTTTTCGAACGATAATAAGTTATGAAAACTACCATAATTCTCTGGGAATGTAACATTATCTAATGTATAAATTTCTTCACCTGGATTCATTATTACCCAAATACGCTGTGATTTTGTATTATATTAAATTCAATTTTATTTATATTATAATCAAAACACAAAAAATATTAATAATACTCAATTAACTTAATATTTTCTGTTGTTGGTATCATTTTTGTTGTTCTTATTATAACATTATCAGAACCAATACTATAAACAACATACGATGATATATCGTTGTCAGCCAGCGTTGATAACTCAGATTTGGGATATTTATAGAATTTAATACTATTTTCATAATAATGTCGTAGCTTATCATTATCAGAAATTATAGCATTGTTCCAATTGGTATTTTCCGAAAAACCGTAACATCTTAAAGTTAATAATTTGTAATGATCTAATACTGAAGTAAAATTAACACCACTTCCGCATTCATTTTTATTAACATAATCCTGATATAATTGAGAACAGTCATCTAAGGTAGCTTCAAAATATACATAGAATTCAGGATCGACAAAATTACTAGCTCTTATTAATTCTATTGTTCTTATTTCTATTTTGAATAATATGATATTCTGGATAAAATACTTTGAATTAAAATCGTGCATACTGATACTGTAATAATTCTTAAAAGGATCTTCTAATGGTACTTGGATATGAGATTTTAATATTAATGACAAACCATCTACCATATTCCTTTTACTTCCTCTCAATGATATACACGTAGGATGCTCGCAACTGTATTCCTTTGATGAATCACATACATTATCATAGTAAGGACATTTAAGAGAAGGACATAACTCTTTGAGATCTTCATATGCCCCGATGTAATCCATTATCTCGTCTGGGTTTCCTCCAGGTTTACATATACAGAAGAAAGTGTACATCTTATTTTTAACTGGTTTAGTAATTATTTCCACGATATTCTTGTATCCTTCGACTATGTTTTTATCACGTATCATAGTTTTAAATTCATCAACATAACAGTAATAAATGACCATATTTTTACTAATATTTTTTTATTAATAAAGGTAATATTATGGAACTAATACACGATAATTCAATTTTGTTATCAATAAAATTGAATTTTTCTCGAGTTAAATTGGACCACACAAGTTCATATTAACAGCATTGCGCGACTTATATGGATGGTCCCACACGTCAGGGATATTTTGTTCAGTTTGTAACGAAACTTGAATGGGGTACTCCGCTGATATCAACGAAATTTATAGGTAATGATCTATAAAAAGTATGTTGACGTAACCCAGGCGAGATCTGGTGTCCGGTTTAAAAGACCTTTCAGGATTCAGTGGTGGATAAATTCTCGTTAAGTAGCTGCGTTACCAGCGAAAGAGAATATGGGTTCAGTATATTCGCAAGAATAGAAATTCCCGGTATAGTAAGAGACTATACCAAAAAACTTTTTTATTTTTTATTTGTTTTATATACAATGGATAAATATTCTGTTATTAACGAAGATAATTTTCAAAAAATACCAATACAAAACGGTGACATTAACCTAAGTAATGTTACTTCTATAACTGGGGTACATAATTTTGACATATTAGTATCAGATAAACTAGGATGTAAATTCTTCTTATTCGGCGATGTACATGTTACAACATCAAAAGGATTTAATATTCAAAATGATGAAGATAATAAAAGTTTATATTTACCGTTATATTTGGATGCATTATTTAAAAAACATAGCGATAAACAGTTTGATTTTATGATAGAATTAAATCCAAGTGATGATATTAATACAGAAGTATTCTCATCAAGATCAGTTATATTATCAACAAAGAAACAATTTGACGTATGCTACCAGGGTATCAATGATAAAGTTGAATGTAGCAAAGAGTGGCCTAATGTGAGATTTCATAATGTTGATATCCGAAAAGTTAGCGATGAATATGCGCAAAATAGCCAGTATATGAGAACAGTTAAAAGTTTAACGAATTTATACAGAACTATAATACTTACAGAAAAAGACTTTGCCGAAAGTTCTAATCCTGAGAAAGCTTACGAATTTTTCAATATATTAAAATCAAAAATTCATATACTAAACGAGATTAATAATAATGGTCAAGGTGCTTATTTAGTTAAACAGATGAAATTGGATCGTAAATATGAAAGATACAATACTTTGGATGATATAAATCTGGCTAATAAGTATGTAGAAAATAGTATAAATTATGAATTTTATATGTCTGATGTATTCACGAACATAAAGTTATTAGAAAAAAAGGACTTCATATCTAATTATGAAATAAGTTCGATATTAATGAAAACCAGGAATTTAGTTTTCGAAACATTAATATATTTGACGGATTATTACGCATTGATTAGATTTATGAAAATATTAACATATCCTTCGCCTGGAATTGGCAAAAATATAATACTATTGGAAGGATGTGATCATGTAGAAAATTTTAAGAATTTTATTAAAACAATAGATCCTGATTCATATTATATTCGTGGATCTCGTGGTATAGAAGATGATATTTATAATAATGCTGTTGCACTTGTAAACCAAGTTGGCATTATTAAGATACCTAAACAATTAAAGTTAGGAGTTGTTATGATGAGTAATATTTATAAAAAATTATCAAATTATATGATTAAAAATATCAATCAATATGAACAATATCAAATAAATGCAGCTAGAAATATATCGTCAATACTGGATACACGTCGTTACATTATGACAAACAAGGATATCGAGATATTACAAAATCCAAGTAAAAGAGTACTTAAAATAAATTCGTCACTCATAGAAGATAATTTGATATAATTATTCTATTTGTAATCTTTTTTGTAATCTTTTTTGTAATCTTTTTTTTGTAGTTATTATATATTATCATTCCACGAAATAATGGAGAAATATTCTGTTACAGATGAAAATGCTTTTAGTAAAATACCGATAAAAAATGGTGACATTAATCTAGATGATGTAACTTCTATAACTGGAGTATATAAATTTGACATAATGGTATCAAATTTACTAGATTGCAGATTATTTTTATTTGGAGATTATCATATCGAAAGTAAAAATGGTTTCATTAATCAAGACAACGGAAGTTTATATTTACCTTTATACTTGGATGCATTATTCAAAAAACATAATGATAAGCAGTTTGATTTTATGATAGAGTTGCCTCCTAATTCAGAAAAAATTGATATCGAAAACTATAGTGAATCAGTAATAAGAGGAATTATAAAACAGTTCAATATATGTTACCAAGGTATTAATAACAAGATAGAATGTAGTAAAGAATGGCCTAATGTAAGATTTCATAATGTTGATATCAGACATGTAGAATTAGGACCTAATGAAGATATACACAAACGTAAATTTCTCAATTTAATTAATTGTGTATCGAATAGTTATTATTCAGGTGGTAGAACTATTGAATATACTACAATTAATACACCACAACAAGAAATACAACAAATGTTTAATTTACAAATATATCCAGGTTTAATTGGATACTTACGTAGAATTACTGAAAATAATTGTAGATTCATTTTCAAAATAATTCAAAAAGATAGAAAATTCAGAAAGTATAAAAATGTTCGTAATATTGACAAAATAAACGTTTATTTGATGAATTTGATACGAATTGCTATTGCAACTACTAGCCTTTTTGAAAATGCGGATAGATTAAAAAATAAAAAAACCATATCATATTACGAATTTATAGAAATAATAAAAGAGTCACGGGTTGTGAATCTAAATATTGCAGTAATTTTGACGGGCTATTATGAACTAATAAGATTAATGAAAATAACAGAATATGGAGGTAAAAATATTATATGTTTGTTAGGAGGTAATCATATCAATAGGATAAAAAATTTTATAAAGGGTTTAGATAATGATTCTTATTTTATAAGAGGCGGCACTGATATTAGCGATATATTATATAATTTTATGCGTAGCCATATGGATACTTGTATACCAAAAAATTTAAAAATACGAATAAGATTAGGGTTAAGTGAGTGTCACGCATTATTTAAATATATAAAAAATTGTATGTTAAATGATAAAATATATGACCAAGTAAAACTTGCAGCTATCATAGGAATCTTAGAAATATTAGATGATGAAATGTCTGTAACTGTAAAATCCGTAAATTATATCGGCCAGTATCCCAGTTTAAGAATTATCAAGATTAATTCATCTCTTATTGAAAATAGTCTAATTTAACGTTGTATTTTTATTATTATAATAAATATATACAATGAATAAATATCACGTAGAAAATAAATCAAACTGGATTTTGAATTGACCGAAAATAGCTTGATATAATTTTGTAACTACATGTTTAAAATATAAGATTAAACTCATCCCAGTAATTATCGAAGTTGATATTCTTCAAATCATCAAATACACTATCTATATCACCAAGTATATCACCTAAATTGTTATCCATATTGCTATCCATATTGCTATCCATATTGCTATCCAAATAATTAGAAGAGAATGCATCGTTTTCTATTTTTTCTTTATTTTTATTATTTTTAAGTACCATGTTTTCCGATTTATGCTCATCACAATATCTAGGATAATTCAGGTGACGAAAGTTAAATTCAGCATAATTAGAACATAACTTACATTTTCCGGAATATATATTATCTTTAACAATCATACCTTCTAATTTGTGTTCATGACAATGGGTTACAATATTATCATTCGTATTGTTATCCACACTGTAGTATGTTGCAATGTTGTTACAATTAGTCGTGACACATTTCTTGCGCACCAAATTTACCATCCCTTCCAATTTATGTTTCCCACAATACTCTCTGAACTTATTATCAGGATAGTTGTAATACGGGTGTTTCTGACATCTTACTCCTTCATGCTCATAGATACATTTTTTGTAACTTAAATTTACCATCCCTTCCATTTTATGTTCTCTACAATAAATTCTTTCCTTATCAGAACTATATCCGAATATTGCACCTTTCATACATTTCGAGCATCGTTTCCTAACAACATCTATCATCCCATCTGATTTATGACTTCCGCAATATTTTCCGCTTTTGTTGTTTGGGTAATTATATCTTGCACACTTACCACAATTCAGGCATTTACTTCCTTTGACGTTTATCATATCATCAGATTTGTGTTGGATACAAAATGAAGGCACAGCATCTTTGTGATTATATATAGCAAATTTATAACAATTCGCATGTTTGCAGTATTTCGGATGTTTGGGTTTGTTAATATCTTCATCATTTAACTTGCGTTTTCTTGGAGGAGACATGATACAAATTGTCTAAAGAAATTCAAAAAAATTAATATAATGAAATTCAATAGTAGAAATAAATTTTATAGTATATACCGTTCTTTGCTCGGTAGCTAATATCTGGTCAATATTAGTTATTGAGTTTGAAGATTGGTAACCAAATATTATTATTCTAGAAGTTTAACTTTCTTGGTCGGAGGTTCAATTTCTTCTTTAGTAACAATAGTAACATCGTTTAACAATGGAGACGTCCTAATTGCGATTCTGTTAAAATTACCAGAAGGAATGTTGGGTGCAGCCAATTGATAACTTACCAATTCTGAATTATCTTCGGCATAAAATAAGCGGTTCTTCTTAATCTCATTAACAATCGAATTAAACAAACCCGGATTCGCGATTGTAAACATAGGCGCTTTACTGTTTTGTTTCTCGTTTTTGAGATACATATCAAACCTGATTCCTTGTTTGATTCGTAGATTATAAGCCAAAACAATGTGGCGTTGTTCTCCTTTGGTTTTAATATCATCTTCAAGAATTCTATCAATAGTATTTTTACCTCTAAAATAGTACGTAATTATGGTAGTATTAGACGAATTATTTGCCATCGTAAGATTCAATTTAATGTTATCACGTTCAAAATGTTGAAACTGAGGAATAACTTTAGTATATTTACTCGTCATCATGGAAGCATGTTTAAATTTAAGCAGTTCGATATGATGTATCCATAGTTTAACTTCCTCAATTGTAAGCTTAGAAAAGTCAACTTCCTTCAATGTTTCACCATTCTCTAACAATTGCTTCGAATATTCTGACATCTTCTCTTCGTTGAATTTTGATTGAATACCATCAATCTTAAAATTCAAAGAAATAGAATTCTTCTCAAGTAAATCATATAAATATAATAATGATTTACATATTGAACCAACACAACTATATAATTGTTCATTGGTTCTATTTATTTTAATAGTGATGATTCCATTGTTAAAATTCGTAATGTAATATTGCATGTCGTCAACGTGCTAATGATACTGCCACTAAGAATATCTCCTATAAAAAATTCAAATTTATTAAAACTTCGCAATTTCTTCCTATTCCTTGAAAGGTTTCAATACACTTCATAATCCAAGAGATAGTTATGCAACCAACCTGCTTCGTTACATTCTATTTCTAGGCAATCATCAAGCGTTGGTTTAATAGTGTATATTTTAGTAAAATAAGGATCATAAACGTAATGAAATAACAATAAACATATTGCTCGTTGTTTCTCATTATTATTCATTAAATTACTCAATGTACTGTTAAAATTCTTGGACATTCTACTTTTAAATTCTAGTAATCTGTCTTCTTGAAATTTAACATGACCACCTTGATCATTCAAATAAAACAAGAACCCATTGGGATGTTCCTTTATGTAGCTTATCAATAAATCCATTACTATGAATGTAAGTGTACCAAGTTGTATATTTATTATGCCGATAATTAAAATTGAATAACGCTACTAAAAAATATACAATCCTAGTATTTAAAACTAATTATCAAATCTCACACCCAAAACTAATTATCAATGTCACATGAAGAACAATTATCAGCTATTTCTTTAGGTAATCACAAAAATATAGAATATTGCGTTGCTATAATTGATGTTCACAAACACGAAGGTGAATATAAATGTAAAAGCGACTTCAGTTCGGATAGACTTATTAACAAGAATATGTTAATTGAAAATAAACCTGATTGCAAAGATAATTTCGTAGTATTGAATATGATAATTAATGAGTATCACGCAAGTGGAAAGGGTTATAAAATATACGTTGATATATTCAACAAAAATATTGACAATTGTGACCCGGAGTTACTTATGAGAACCTTAGTTGTTATGATGAATCTACTAAATAAAGAAGAGAAATATATAGTTACACGAACAGAAGATATGTACCAAGTTCAGTCAGTTATGATAACTGACGAAGTAATTAATATAGTTCGTAATTTAGTAAAAAGAATAACAGTTGATAACGAGCCGTTGGCTTTATCTACATATAAAGTTTAATATTCTAATTCTAGGGATTTTAATTCTTTTATATTAATTTTGTGCATATAACTGATCCTTTTTCGTCATAGAATTTACATTTCCCAAATATATTGCCTCGCATGTAACCTTTGTAAAATAGTTCACCAGTGGAATATTTAATGTTACTAAATGTGATTAACCCATATTCAACTTCATCTGTTTTATACAACTTTAGTTGAAATTCACGAGGAATTCCATATTTAATGTACCTGAAACTTATATGTCTCACTCTGCTTTTCAAGTCATGTTTGATTAAGTAGAACAATCCTATTACTATCGAATATGAAACCAAGCATACTGTTAAAACGATAAAATCCATTAACTTATTGCTACTCATATTTCCTATAATAAATAGCACAACTAAGATAAACCAAGTTATATTCAATCCTAAAAATATATTGCAATTTGATTTAGGTATGGATTTATAAGATACATATTGTTTTGAACATAATTTATTACGTATCATTGCATTTTGTAAATCATCAATAACCTGCAAGTATATATCCTTGTTTATAACTTCGTTGGTATTAATTGCTTTTAACGAATTATTATAACTCGCTATTATACTAACTAATGTATTATTATCATCGTAATAACATATTTCCATATTTCGAACATACTTGGCCATAGTTTCATCATTAATATATTCCATTTCATAATTGTCATAAGTAGGATTAGTTACAAATAATGCAATTACAGGCCATAAACTTTTAAAATATGAACAATATTTCACATATACTTCGTTCTCTTTTGGTGACGCTAATATTATAATTTTATTAATACTTTCAAGGGTTCTCAGCAACAACTCTAAAGCATCACAATCTCTTAAATGTTCAACCTCTATTATAGTTTTACAAACATGATGTTTACCTGCATTACCTTGATCCAGGTTGTACACTCTATAACTATAATATTCCATATCCACCAAATCCACCATGTCAGTAGGTAATTCGTAACCTAAAAATACCCTATCTACTTGATTGGCTCCTAGGACTAATATATTGCTCATTTTTTTTACCAATCGAGAATTATATGTTTTGGCTATCAAAAATTCAATTAAAAAAATTGAATTTTTATTATGTTATCTTGGAAACATATCCCAATGTTTCTAGGTTAGAGCAATCTCGATTTATCCCATAAAAAGGATATTTCGAACCCGTAAAGGGAACCTATAATTCCAATTATTACTATGTAATAATAATAAGAGTGGTTAAAGCTTTGCGAGATTGTATATCAATCTCCCCGGTGTCGGTCCGGGTGTTATTGGAGTATAGGTAGCCAATAACAATCCTTATAACACTTCATCTCTATGATGAAATGTAATAAGGGTAAATTCTTTTTTGTATTATCCGAAAGTTTAAAGAATAATAAACAAAAAATAATAACCAAAAAAAAATAATAAACAAAAAAAATAATAAAAAGTTACATTACTCTTGAAGTCCAACCACTTGAGTGATAAAAGCAGGTCCTTTAGAAGGATCTCGGTATAGTTTACTTTCAGTATACCAATAATTATGCACCAAATATGTATCTTTATCTACAAATATGTAGTGTAATAATGCAGGCATACCATTATCTCTATGTAATTTGTCATCTTTATACCAGTATAACATGCTGCTTTGTCCTATAAAACTTTTCGATTTGTCCCAGTAGTTTTCTATAGCAGGTAAGTCATTATCTCTATGTATTTTACCATGTTTATACCAATATGAATCCATTACTTCGCCTGATGGGTAGTATTCTAGTCGCGCCGGTTTGCCATTATCTCTGTGAATTTCACCATGATTATACCAAATCTCGGAACATTTTACACCATTTTGATACATAACGACAGCAGGAGCATCATTGTAACTATGCAATCTTTTTGCAAAATCAACAGTATAAGTACAATCCCTATCATTCTTATATTTAACGTATTGACCTGGTAACATTCGGTAATATATTTTTTGGTATATAATTGATATAAAATATAATATGTAATTTCAAATTTTTAACTAAACCAAAGAAAAGATACAAAAAAAGAAAGTTAATTATATTTAAGTTTGGTAATGAAACCTCTTGTGTTGTATTTAATGGTATGAGGTCCTCCAGTAGCATTCTTTTGAAATATGGTTTCTTCTTTGAAATCTAGTGGTAATTCTCGATGAGGCACGCCATGTACGAACCATTGTTTGCTCTTAATTTTACCAGGTCCGTAATATTCTGTCCTCGCAGGTAAACCTTCATTTCGGTGCAATACTCCATTCATATACCATTCTTCTATATGAACCTTACCATTGATGTAAAATACTCTAGCCGGTCCATTATCCTTGCTTAAACGTTCGTTAATTTTATGTTCTTCATATACAATTAATCCGCTAGGGTCATATTCCTTTTTAACATAGCTACCAAATGAAAAAGGGTCTGCAATTCTACCACACTCTTGTCTCATTATAATACTCTCGCCGTTCACCTTAATATGAGACGGATAATATTCTATTCTATTCAACAAATTATCTCCATTAACTTTATTCCATATTTTAATTTTAGGATCTCCATTGTCATAATATTCTTCATATGATGGACAATTTTTAGAAGTATATAATATTTCTGTATCGATGTTAAATGATCTAAGCTTCATAATACCTTTCCTATTATAAACTTCGCGTATTTTACCCTTATAGTTAGTAATACCCAATTGCTCGTTACTATATCCTTTATTCCAATATTTATATTCCACAGTAATCCCATCTTCATAGAAACTAATTTCAGATGGAAAATTGTCATAAGATATCGGTGAGGACTTAAAATCCTTATATGTTTTGACATAATATAAACTGTTATTTTTATGATATTGAATAAATAACTTCTTAGTCACTTTATCACTGGAATTTTTATCTTCTACGTGGATCGCAGCATCTGACATCATACCTTCTAATTGTTTTCTAGTAACATCATCAACACCAGTAGGAATACAAAACGTCATATTTTTTATTCAGATTTAAGTGAAAATATATTCAATGAAATATTTTAAGCAAAATAGTATATTGTTAAATTATACAAAAAATCAATTTTACTCTAAAATTAGACCTTCAATTAGTTTACCATTCAAATAGTATGCATATGCAGACATCAAATTATTTTTGTAATAGATTATTGCGGGTCCTTTGTCTAATGGTCTATGCATGTCACCGTTATAATTTCTCCAACTTTGCATATCCAAAGTACCATCATCTTTGTATCTTTTATAAGTAGGATTATCATCTTTAGGATCATAAGTTTTACTAAAAACTGTTCCGTATATGGTATATTCGATACGTTTCAATCCTTCAGAATGGTCTCTATAATATTCTTCATATACTTGATGTTTTATAACATGATGATATCTTATTGTACGAGGTTTATTATCGGCTCTACAATTAACACCATTGACGTACCAAGATTCATAACTTACAGTTCCCAATTCTTGATCATATTCTACGATAGCAGGCAAATCATTTTCTCGATGAAGAACATCATGATTATGCCATGATTCTTTAACTAACGCATTGGTTTTGATATAAAATTTGCGAATTGAAGGTTCTCCATTAACACTATGTAATTTACCTTTAGAATCACGAGTTTCAATAATCTTAAATGAACCAGAAATTCTTTCTAAAGTCGTAACTTCTTCCTCCTTTTCCTTAGGAAGTTGGAGATCTTTGGGAAGTGCTCCTGTTTCAATCAACGCAGTAAGTATTCGCGTTGATTCGGCGAAATCTCTAGGAAGGAATACAACTCCGTTTTCAATTGAAAATGATTTACTATCGTTGATTTTATCCATTTTTCAATGAGTATTATATCTTTATCAATAAGTGAAATTCAATTTTTTTCCCATTTGAGAATGAAAAAAAAATAATAAAGTTTAACAATATTCAGTTCTGATATGATTGCCTTTTAGGTAATACTCTTTCAGAAATGGTTTCTTAGTAAATGGATCGTACAAAATCTTAGCAGGTCCGTTTTCCCGGTGGTATTCTTTTTTACCTTGTATAACAGTTCTCCATATTTCTTTAATAATTGATTCACCAGTAGGATCATATATAATTAATGTAGGCATATCTATTTCATTTTTGTGATAATATTCGATACGAATTACTTTACCGAGATGGTTGTATACTCTGCAAATTGGATATGTATTAAAGATGCGTTCATCCATTGTCTCAAGTTCCTCCTTATATTTGTGATATACCGGTTTCATCTTATAAGTAATATTATCGTAAAACATACCAGGCTTGAGAACATTCTCACCATTTTCTAAATATTCAGCAAACTTAATTTTACCGTTCTCAAAATATTCAATAACGGCAGGATTATTACCCAATCGATGGAACATATTATTAGAATTATGCCAATGTTCACATTTAAGTACACCAGAATTCATGAAGAATTCTTGGTAATTAGGTAAATCCCCGGGTCTTTCAACGTAATTATCTCCATTTCTCCATAACTTCTTTTTAATACCACCACTTTCATAATATTCAATACACGAAGGGTTATCATTAATGACGGATTCTACACCCTTGACAGTTATAATATGTTTGATTAGATTGTTACTACTGTTGTAATAATACTCTTGTGAGTATGCACCATAGTTTATATTTACTAATCTATTGTTAGGAGCAGGAGTATTTACCAATTTATGTAATTCGTTTACCAAATTAGTAATATTTTCCATGCTTTGTTGTTTAGTAATATTATCATGTAACATTTGTACACGATCTCTAATACGATCTTCAATATTATCCTTAACGTTATCTTTAATGTTAATTTTAATAGTATCCATTTTTTGTCTTTTAGTCTTCTTAAATTGAAAGATATATATCTTATAATTATCTAAATTATTATTCAAATTTTTTTTAAAAAAATTACTAATAGATATTGCCTTGGATCTTTCTACCTTCCAGATAAAATGCAGAGGCTACAATTAAATCACGATTATAATAAATCTTAGCAGGACCTTTGTTTAATGGTCTGTGAAGCTTGCCTACAGAATTTCTCCATTCCTCCATAACTTTAAAAGTACCTTCGAAGTTATAATCTATGCGAGTAGGCATATCTAAATTATTAGATTTGTAACGTTTTGTTACAATATTTCCTACGGAATTACGAGTAATTTTGACTGGATGATATACAGGTAATTCATATGGCTGATCATAATCATACCATTCTTTACAAATAATGTATGTTATTTCGTTAGTATAACATATAGTATGAGGTCTAAAATAATCTCTATATCTTTTGCCATTTTGATACCAAGTTTTATAAACAATATTGCTCGTAGCTTTATCATATTTGATTTCTGCAGGTTGGTCATTATCTCTATGTAATACACCGTGATAATGCCATTGTTCAAACAAAATAACGCCATTTTTAATTTTACGAACAGAAGGTTCGCCATTAGGACTATGTAATTTACCATTGTCACCACGATTAGTCACAATTTTTGTATTTCCATCAAGTGAATATCTTTCTTCGATTTTTACCAATTCATTTTTGCCATCATGATCAAATACATATTCGGTAGTTGTAGGACTCTTGTATTTTCTGTCATTAATTTGCATTTTGTATTAAATAAACTTGACAATGTTATACTTTAATAATACTTGGAATTCAATTTTTTATACTCTCATATTTATCTAAATGAAAGAATATGATAAAAAATTAATAAACCAAAGTTATGCTAAATCGTATTCGGCTTGCAATTTACCTTTAAGATAGTAACTAAGTTTAACTTCCTTACGACCTTCGCGTGTTATAATAGCAGCACCTTTGTTGATTTCTCGATGAATATTATCACCATCATACCAAGTTTCCACGGTAATACCATCGCCCATAAACTTAATGAGAGCGGGTTTATTTGCTCTGTGAAGCATTCCTCTAAAATGCCAAGCTAATTCCTCAATCATGCCATTTGTATCATATGTAATCTTGGATTCTTTATCTCCAAAACTGTTTAATACATAATTCGAATTGCTACATTTGATATAAGTAGAAATTGTGTGCACTTTATTAGTACCAGGGTAATAAGTAGTAACAGTTCTTCTACCGTCAACTTCTTCAATTTTATCTTCACATTTAATTTTGTCTTTACGTTCAATTTTGACTTCGCATTCAATTTTGTCTTCACATTTATCCTCGGAAGGTTCTGTGACTTTTGATCCGATTAATGTATCATTTTCAACAGAATCGGATTGCAAAGGCATCTTAGCAGTAATAACAATCTCACCTTTTAGATATTTCTCGCAGAATTCCTTGAGAGACATTTCTTTATCCATGGTTACGAACATTATTTCTTATTCGGGGAGTTGTAACAATTATAATTATAAATATATGAAATTCAATTTTTTTAAACGTGCTTATGCTTACACCCTCACCTCAGAGAGGTGATACGTAAAACAATTATAACAAATAACACGTATAATATATAGCAATGGAATTTAACAGTTACGTAGAGAAGTGCTTAGGTAATTATCCCCTGGAATATATAGTGTTATATGTTGAAAAAAAACTTATAGATAAAGGCGTTCTATATGATATAACTCGGGATAAGGATGTCACAGTAAAGGTAAAAGATGAAAGCATCGAGGATATATTTAAAGAAATTATTAATTCGAATACCGCATTATTTGAGAAAGAAAACGTGTTAATAGGAGACAATACTATTCACGAATTAGATACAGATACGATGATATCATTTGTTTACTATGAATAATACCAAATATAATTACCCAAAGTAATATAAGAAGCAACATATAATTGCCCAAAATATTATAGCATACAATATACAGTAATCTTCAGGCATTTGGTTGTAAAGTATTTCATCAAATAAGTACTCTTCAAATAGTCGAAAATCGTCTAAACTAAATGATTCCATATCTGTCATTTCTTCATATTTTTTAATAATTTCCATTATCTCATTGTAACACTCATGACTTTCTAAATAATGCGTGTATCTTATATAGTTTGTAGGATAATAATTGGATAACATTTTGTGATCATTTTTAAGAATAGCCATAATCATATAACGAAACTGTAAATTGTAATCCAAATAAATATTAGATATATTACTTGGTGGATTATTGCCTATAGAATATGAAACATATCGTATATATTCGATATGGTTCTTATCCTTTAACCATTCATTTAGCTTATCTGCATTTATTTCTCTATTCTGGGCTATGATAGTATCCAAGCTAAATCCGAGTAACAATTGTTTATCAAATTGGTTCATATTTTTCCCGTTAATATGATTATAAAACAATATAATACAAATTCAAATTAAAATTGAAATTATCTTAACATAATCCTTCCGTGAACAATGAACTTCCAAACTGCTCAAGATAGACGTAATTTTGCTGATTCTGTATGTGATATGGTTACTTCTACCATTAAATATACTCATTTTAGTAGATTAACGGAAGATCCGGATTTCATTAATATCATGGAAGAGTACTTTGCCTCCGCGTCTGCCTCCGCGTCTGCCTCCGTGTCTGCTTCTGCATCCACATCTGCCTCCGCGTCTGTGGGTATCGCGGTTATGTTGATTTACGAGGATACTTTTGCTGTGGTCCCGGGGTACTGGTTAAATCCAATGTACAACGGATACAATACAGAAATGCACCACCCGATCTCTGACAAATACAAAAAATTCAGAGTATTGAGAAAGGATAAGAGAAACCAACTCGATATCCAATGCTTGATTAACATTAAGCATCATAGTAAATTGGAATCTCTTAAATTCCACAAATCAGCTTCTCTCAATTAATTCACAAAATGTTTTATTCATTCTATATTCATTTTATCTCTTTTTGGTTTATCTTTTTTGGTTTATCTTTTTTGGTTGAACTTTATATATTTAACGAACCAACTGAATGCATGTTTATAAAAATGAAATATATACCCATCTCGGAGATTATGATGGATTCGCATTTTGGATACATTTAAGAATAAACGATAACTATGATAGGAACATAAATAAATCATTATATGAATATCTAAGTAAGAAATCAGGATTACCTCTTACTTTAGGAATATATGATGTAAAAATAATGTTATGCTATGATGATGATGGTGTAAGAACTTGGGGATATGACTTTTTATATTACGAACATAATTCAGTACAAAGAAATAGCTTCATGACACTAGAATGTTTAGAATACATAACGAAATCATTATTAGAAGATTACAATAATGTTGAAAAGTGTACAATGTTGTTATATAAATTAGAACCTAAAATATTCGAGGAACAAGAAGATGAAGAAATATTCAATGTAGGTTACAAACTACTGAGAAATATAAATACACCAGATAATGTCGAAACTTATTATGTTTAGGGTTCATATTGTAATTAGAAATAAACTTATAATTTTTTATCAAGTTAATATAGAATGTCTCATTATACAATTAAGAATCCGGATACTATTATATTAGAATCCAATGAATTTGATATTGATGTTAACACTCTTAAATTAACAAATGCGCCGCCAACTAACAATGCTAATACTAAAATTATTGCTCGTAATATTGTAACTGGGAATGCCGAATTAGTTGATAAATCGACCTTAGCTGGTGATATTACAATGAGCAATCCCAGTGTCAGCGTCGGTAAACAAGATATACTTATTAATCCAGGTACAAATGTACCGTTGCCAGGTAATTTCAATTTCAGATCATTAATAGCAGGATCAGGGATTACGTTCACTCCAGGTGTCAATGATTTAACAATATCCGCAACTGTTCCAGGAACATCAAGTATCACGGTTAACAACGTCGGATCAGGCAGCGGAACTATAGCTGCTACATTTGGTACGATTCCATTACCCGGAGTACTATCAATTAAAACTTTGACAGCAGGAACAGGCATTGCATTAACTAATGGAGGTACTTCAATAACAATAACATCAACTGCATCAGGTAACAATATATATAACTCTGACGGAACAATACCAGGTATAATCAGAACAGCAACTCTATCAAGTGGAACTACATTGCGATTCATAGGTGCTGTAGCCGGCGCTGCAGTTGTTATATTTGATAATTTGTCTCAATTTAATGTTACAACTAACAACACAATAGATTTTAGGGCTACTAATGCAATTAATGTTGGCTCCACTCCTACTCCATTACAGACTATTAATATAGGAAGTAACGGGAGTGTAGGGTCGACCGTTAATATTGGTGCAGGCGGTCAAATAAACTTAACCGGCGCAGATGTTAGGATGACAAATATACCATCCAACATTGAAGATTATTATTTATCTTATAATATATTTAGTGGACGGGTATCTTATTATCCACTAGGTAATCACTACGGTATATTCCGATTCACGAGTCAATCACCTTCGACATCAGGAGTACCTAATCCATCACAAGCAGTCGGAATAACAGGAGTATTAGGCACTACATCAGCAGCTGTAACTGCTGCTGGTACTTCGGATGGTCTCAGATTCACCGGTACAGTTAAAAATTTCTATATAACTTTTACATGCACTTTAACAGCAGGAACTGGTTCTCAAAATATAAGTGTAGGATTATTTCATAACGGAGTTCCAATACCTAATACAACATCAAGCGGATTTATTGGAGCAACAGGCTCATTAACTTTAACAACACTTCCAATAATAGCGTCGCTTACTACTAATGATATAGTGCGTGTTGGATTTGGTAGTGATATACTAACCGGTATTACATTTTCCGGCAATCTTTATATTAAATCAGTAAGTACATAAACCCCCTTGGGTTTTTCTGCGACCCTCTTCGGCTCCTCTATGATCTCTACGATCTCTGCAACCCTCTCACTGGGGATTTCATAAAAAATTACGTTCACGTGTTGGAGTACAAACTCTTAATAATTTACCATTTTCATAATATAAATATCCAATCGGATCATAACCTTTTTTATCGAAGATTATACACGCAGGTCCGTTTTCTCTATGCACTTGACCTTTATTGTACCATTTCATTTTGTAAACGGAACCATCAAATCGGTATCTGATGTAAGCTGGTTTGTCATTAATACTATGCAATAAATCATCAACATGCCATTTCTCAGTTTTCTTAGGACCGATGGTGTACTTAATTTGATTGATTCCTTTATAATCAGTCACCATGACATGACGATGTGTTTTGTACTTTTCAGGATCCACAATATAGTAAGACATATGAGATGCACCAGGTACACTAGGTGTGCTAGTCGCGCCAGGCGAACTATGCACGACAGAGGAGATGTGTAGTTTGCCTTTGTTATGAAGCGAGCAATGTTTGACACATTTATCTTCATATTTAGTTAAACTTGGTAAACCGTTGAAACTATGAAGTTCTTCGTGAAGCATAGTAACGCTTAATATCGGAAATCCTTCATGATTATATAGCGTTTCTTTACATGAACCATCTGGATTTTCAACACTAAATACCTGAGCCATTTTATTTAAACCCAAAAGAAGCAGGTTAAGAATATGATATATATAAATTCAATTTTAATAAAATTGAATATGTATATAAAAATTAAATATAATCACTTCGTTTGCCTTTGGCATCTGCTTCGCATATCTTACATTTCTACAAATAAAAATAATGCCTCGATATTTAATGGTACCATATCAAGATAAAGATAAAGCTGCAAATCTAGGAGCCAAATGGAATGCTAATATGAAACAATGGTATATACCTGATAATATAGAGGATGTTGGTAGATTGAAGGAACTTATCGATGCCTACGATTACCAGTATTTAGCAGTACCGTTTATGGAAAAGGACGTCGTAAAAAACCTAGGAGCGAGATGGGATGCTAATGCTAAAAAGTGGTACACTTTAAAATCAAACTCTAACATCGAAGAATTAAGAAAATACTTCGAAGATGATACTCCGCTTACCCTAGTCGGTGAAGATTTAACATGCCAATTGGAATACGTTAATTTAACTCCGAGACCTTGTTTTATAACTAATAGCAAATATTTCTTATCAGCCAAAGATTGGGCACGAGTCCAAAATTTCGTAATACAAAGAGCAGAAGGTAAGTGCGAATCTTGCGAACGTGATTGTAATAATCTCCGTATTGAAGAAGTGTATCAATTTGATGACGAAACATATATTCAGAAATTAATAAGATACATCGCATTATGCAAGTCTTGTTGTGATTTATATAGTATGGTTAAAGGGCAACCTAATGTCGAACATTTGATGTTCGTAGGAGGTTTGTTACGAGAAGATGCAGAAGAGTACATTAAGGATAGACAAGATGTTCGTACTTCGCTTAGTGGTTATACTTGGGACCTAGATTTAAGCGTTCTTATAAATAGTGGATTAGATATCAAACCAATACCATCTGGTAAAGAAAGATTGGACCTAGTTAACTTAACATTCCCATCTAATAATTAAATTATTTTTTAACATAATATATACCACCTTTGTATACCATCTTTTTACACCTTGGTGTGCATTCTATTATATACCTCTTTTACATATCTTTACCTTTGTTATATATCTTCATTATATATCCCACTATCCGCATTCTTGTAACATCTCAATATGTCAGGAAGGGTTATCAAAGCAGACGATAAAATTACTTTAAAAGCACCAACGTATAACGTTAATACCAACCATTACTTTTTGGTCAATCCTCCTCCTTTTAATAATGCCAATACTCAAATTATGAGTCGTAATACTGCAACAGGTGAAATGCAGTTGGTTGATCGTAATTCTTCGGATTTTACTACTGATATAACTAACGCAGGTATCCATGCTGGCTTGGTTACAAATCCTGGATTCGCATCATCTCATTCTATTAAAAGTATAGCAGCAGGATCTAATATAAACGTAACACCGGGTATCGATCATATTACAATATCAACTCCATTAGATGGAAATATTACTCAGACTAACCGAGGTACAGGTTCTCATATACTTCACGATCCTGGTACTGATTCATCATTTAGTTTCAAATCTTTGATACCTGGCACAAATATGTCTCTGAGTTCTAATGATGACGAAATAACAATAAATACAACATTAACTGGTTTCGTATCATTGAATAATCTAGGAGCCGGTGAACATGTCCTCGCTGATCCAGGTACTGATGAATATTTCAATTTCAAAACAATAGTAGCCGGGAGTAACATAACTGTCGCAAGTGATGCTAATACTATAACAATATCAAATCCATCAGGAAGTAGTATTACTCAAAATAATCTAGGTGCAGGCGAACCACTTTTAGTAGACCCTGGAACGGATACATCATTCAGTTTCAAAACCTTGGTACCTGGAACCAATACAACTATAAGCAGTGACGCCAATACTATAACTATCGGATCAACTCTCACAGGAAATATAACACAAAGTAATCTAGGTGCAGGAACTCAGATACTGAGCGATCCAGGAACTGACAATGCGTTTGCATTTAAGACACTAGTAGCTGGTTCAAATGTAACTTTAAGTAACGATGCTAATACTGTAACTATTGCAGTACCAACTGCTACGGGAACTATAACACAAAGTAATTTAGGTGTTGGTGCTGCTATACTTAGTGACCCCGGGACTGATAATTCCTTCGCGTTTAAGACATTAAAAGGAGGACCAAATATATCACTAAGCACTACAGCTAACGATATCACCATAATAAACCAATTGACAGGTGAAATAACACAAACGAATGTCGGTACAGGTTCTGGTGTACTATTCGATACCGGAACTAGTAACACATTCCATTACAAATCGATAAACGCAGGATCAAATATAACAGTTACTAATGATCCGGATAATATTTATATCTCGACCCCTCTCGATGGTACAATTACGCAACACAATGCAGGCTCGGGGTTACAAGTACTCAAAGATGATGGCACGTTTAGTACATTTAATTTCAAAACATTAGTCGCAGGATCAGGAATAACATTAACACCGAGTACCGATGAAATCACTATAGCCAATAGTGGTTCGTTAGTCAATGTAAACTTAACAAATCTCGGAGCTGGTCAACCGATACTAACTAATCCAGGAGTCAACAGCTCATTTGCTTTTAATACTATATCAGCAGGAACTGGCATATTATTAACTCCAGGAGTTGGCGAAATCATAATATCTAATGATGGTTCTGCTGTTAATGTTAGTTTAGACAATCAAACCCTGGCAGGTGAAGCAATCTTATTTGATCCTGGTCTTAATAGTACATTCCATTTTAAAACACTACTCGCGGGCACTGGCATATCCCTGGGATCTGATAATGATTCCGTTACTATATCTACTAATGGATTGAGTACAATAACACAAAGTAATCGAGGAGCAGGTACCACAATATTATACGATCCTGCTACTGCCAATGCATTCTCTTTCAAAACATTAGTTAGCGGATCACACATAACTATGAGTACTACTAATGATGAAATAACAATCGGAACTGACTTAACTGGCAATATAACACAAAACAACCTCGGTGCTGGTGAAGGTATTCTTGTCGGTCCCGGGTCACACAGTACATTTGGATTTAAATCATTAGTAGCAGGATCTAATGTAACTCTTGTTGGTGCTGCCAACGAAATAACAATATCGGCAACGAGCGACGGTAATATAACACAAAGTAATCTAGGAGCAGGAATCCCGGTATTAAGTGATCCTGGAACTGATTCATCGTTTGCATTCAGAACGTTAGTTGCTGGGACTAACACAACTATATCTAATGATGCTAATACTGTAACAATCGGATCAACTCTTACGGGCAATATAACACAAAGTAATATTGGGACAGGCGAAGTAATTCTTAGTGATCCCGGGACTGATGATACATTCGCTTTCAAATCATTAGTAGCGGGAAATGGTGTTACAATGATACCTTCGGCAAATGATATAACTGTATCAAGTCACGTGACTATGAATAATATTGGTTTGGGTTTCAGTGTATTGAATGATCCTGGTACTGATCATGATTTCTCATTCAAATCACTTCTAGGAGGTACTAATATTAATTTGAGTGCAGTTGGTAATGATGTTGTAATTAATGCTAACCAACAAACAATAACACTGAACCATCTAGGTGCAGGTGCCAACGTGTTAGCTATACCGGGTACCGCTTCGACATTCGGATTTAAATCTTTGGTACAAGGAACTGGCATTGTCATATCAAATGGCCTCAATGATATAACTGTCTCTTCGAATATTAGTCAATCTAATGTTGGAGTTGGTACTGGTTTGATATTAAAGAATGCAGGCTCTGGTCCGAGTTACGAATTCAAATCCCTAGTTGCAGGATCTGGGATAAGTGTAACCAATGGTATCAATGATATAATCTTGGCATCATCGTCTACTATGAACAACCTTGGAGCAGGAACTGGTGTTTTAGTTGCTCCAGGAGGCACAATAACAGGAACAACATTTGATTTCAAGACGCTCGTAGCCGGTACAGGTATCACATTTACAACTGATCTCACTACTATAACAATAAATGCTACTCCGTTTGCTGGTATAACACAAAACAATGTCGGAGCAGGTACGGGATTGATACTAAAGAATACAGGAACTGCAACTAGTTTCGATTTCAAATCATTAATAGCAGGAACTAATGTCACATTGACTAATGGTACTGATGATATAACCTTAGATGTTGTCACTCCTAATAGTAATCTGGCTAATCTAGGAGCAGGCACCGCGATACTGGCAACAACTGGAGTGCAACCTGTAACCAATGTGCGTAACTTTAAATCGCTCGTAGCCGGGACAAACTTATCATTAAGCAGCGATGCCAATACTATAACAATAAATGCTACGTCTAGTACTCCTAATACAACGTTATCCAATCTAGGAGCAGGCGAGGCAGTGCTAAGCACTACGGGAACGTTACCTGCGACAACAACTCGTAATTTTAAGACTCTATTAGCAGGCACAAACGTAACATTAAGTAGTGACGCTAATTCGATAACTATAAATTCAACTGCGGTGTCTCCAACTAGTCAAGGTTTCTCGGTAGAAATATCTAATGGTGCCGTTCCTACAATAGCTGTCAACCCTGCTTATACTAAAATTGCTCCGTTTACTACTCCATCATATGGATTTAATAGTGGGTTACTGAATACAGGAACAGGAGTACTTACTATAGGAGCTGGTGACGTAGGTACTTACAATGTAGAATTTAATTTGATGGTATCCAACAGTAACGCCACTGCTAGTTCTAAGAATTATATAGACGTAATATTCAGAAATACTACGACTGGAACTAATTATATTAATCTCACTCAGGATATGCCTTCTAATGGAAACTATACTATAAATTTTAGTAAACCATTTAACTTAACTGCTGGTGACTACGAAATACAAATATCCAAATTAAGAACGGGAGGTACTTATACAGTATATACTACATTAAAATCAGGATACGCTGTTTATCGGATTGCTTAAAGTTTGGTTAAACTTATATGCCCAACTATTTATTATATCACCATGGTTTATTTTTAAAAACGCTAATCTACGATTACGATCAAACATTTCAATACATTTATGGCTTACTAAATATTCGTTATCTTTTTTAAATACAACAACAGAATAATGGTCTATATAATCAATATCGTTGATACCATCACATTTATGTTCGCAAATAAAGTGTACCTTCTTTTTATTATTATCTTTTTTATTATCTTTTTTATTATTCCCATTTCTGTTATCTTTATTATTTTTGTCTTCTTTTTCTAAATATTGATATAGTTTGTATATTACTTTATTTTTGTTAATGTTATAATGCCTATCACGGCTTCCGAGGCTTTTGTCTATTTCTTTGAATATATTAAACCAAGTCGGTGTCGCAATCGCGTTATCATTTACACCATAATATAGCGCGTTATCAAATATTTCCGAATTTTCATCTAATATTAAATCTTGTATATCACCAGCACTAGCTCGACAACATGCTAGAAAACTACGAATATTGTTAGTACATTTGAATGGTACATCAATATTGTAATACTTTATAAGATGTCTCATGATATATTCTAATAATGATAAATTAAGCCAAGAAATTAAATCCTTATCCATATAATTACCTATAATATCTTTTACATTATGCGATTTCAAATATCCGTTAATATGTAGATATTTAAGTATATCTATAGTTAAAATATCAGTACGTTGGCATATAAATGATATAAATTCGTCTTGTATTTCAACGCCTTGTTGGACTAAATAATCGGTTAACTTTTTGTTACATCCAAGTAATGATAATGTAGCTAATGTGTATTCATTGTTAAATAATGTGTTCAGTAGTGTGTTCGGCATGTTGTTATCAGAATTTATTTGCTTACTTACTAATAGTTGCACCACGTCATAATGACCTCCTGCACAAGCCGATATTAAAGCAGCATTTTTATTAACTTTTGAACTGTATAATTTAGGCATCAAATATTCAGCGCATTCGCCATCGGCACTTTGATTTATGTCAACAATAGTATTATCCAGTAGGTATTTTATTATTTCCATATTGCCATTTCGACAAGCTCGCATGAATCCAGTCACACCTAGTTTGTGTCCTAGTTTAGATCTTTCACTTTTTGGCGTGTATCTTTTATTGAAGTCTGCATTATGTGTCAATATTACTTTTGTTGATGGTTTTCTACATATATATTTTATCATATCGAAATCATTTCTCTCACAGGCAACTGCGAGCAACCTACGATAATCATGAGATATCCTAATTTTTTCATCTATTACTTTTTTCGTGAATAGGTAGCCATTTTCTTTATATATTGTTGATAACTTAGTCAATGGATATTCTATTAACGGATGTGTATCATGTATATACTTAAATATTTCCCAATTATTATAATTAAGTAATGAACCGATTCCACCCAACCACACATATTCTTTTGCGTATGTATATTTTGACTGATGTAAATAATAATCATTTAAAGCTAATATTATTTCTATAGAATCCGAATTATCGGACAAACTACCATTTGTTATACGCTTAGTTATAGTCAATATTAATGAGTAAGATCTGGTCTTTATATCGAAAGATAAATTAGCAAGATGACAACCTACTATTTGACATATTTTTAGTTGTAGTTCGTGCGTGAATCCATATTCTTTTATTATCTTATCATAATATTTTTTAACTAAATATTTATTTACAGTTATTGGCGCCATGCGATTTGATTATAAATATATCGGATTATAATAGGTATTAATTTATAATATGATTTGCTTTATAATATGGTTTACTTTATAAAAAACTTAACAATATTAATTTAAAATATTTTTGAAAATCGATGCCCAACTATTAATAGCCATTTGTTTGTTTACTTTACTGAATGATAACGGAATACTATCTATATGGATACCATTAGAAGAACTTATCAAATAATCATCATGAGATTTAAAGCAAACTAAATTATAATACTCAACTTGTGTGTATCTGTTTGAGTTACACATCAAATTACCTACTGGATATATAACTAAATTACTATTATCAATATCAGTGAGATGTAAATATGCTTTGTGTATCGCGATATTATGAATATTTTTTAGTGTCGCTAAATTTGCAGTGTTGGGATTTTTTACATATTTAATAAACCAATCACCAACTTTATACGTAGGAAGATTTTCGATGATCGCATTGACCAAGAATTCCCGATTTGCTTCCAATAGCGCGCGTTGTACATATTCTGATTTAACCAAGCAATAATCTAGGAATGCGTTTCTACCAATATTAGACAAGAAACGACAACCTGCTGGATTTGCCACACGCACAATATGTTCCATGACGTTGGTGTTATTATGGCAATATGCATTGTCGAACCATTTTAGTAGAATGTTATTCAGCTTGCTATCCTCTACCAACAAACGTGGAATCATTTTCATAGTATAATTGAACATCTCAGGCGTTCCGTATCGACATATTTCATATATGAAAGAAGGTTGTAATTCCAGATTATGTTTCTCAATGAGATACCGAGTCAGTTCTTCATTACACCCACATAATGACAATGTTGCTAAATTGTAATTATGTCCACCAATTGAATCATACGTACTGTTGCGAAATAACATTTTTGTTAGGTCAACAGGAAACATTGACAGTAACAATTTTACTACTTCATATTGACCTCCTACACAAGCAGTTATAATGGGAGCGTATCGGTATTTTCTATCACCACATATTTTCAACACTAAATATGTATCATCACTATAATCGGGGATGGGAGCATTAATTATAATGTTAGTATTATCAAGTAAGTAGCTAATTATTTCCATATTACCAGTTTTACATGCTCTTGTAAATCCGTCTATTTCAGGGATACCATCCGAATTTGGATGCTGGTAGTAAAGAATGTTACGTTTTCGAAATTCAGTAACTTTACTAAATATATATTTGATAGTTTCCAGGTCTCCTTTTTCGGATAATGATGCAAGTAATCGGTGGTAATTATCCACAATGGGAACATTATGTTCGATTACTTTCTTCAAGAATTGTGATCCGTATTTCTCGTAGATTACGCATAAAGACAATCCCTCATTTTTTCTTTCATAGATACCGTTAAGATACTCGTATATATTCCACATATCAGGATTTAAGAACTTGTAAATCCATTTGGTAAACATATTGTAAGGATCGTAACGCATTACATTTTTGAAAGCATTAGGTTCAGAACGTATGATAAATGCCAATGATAATTCGATAATAGCGGATCCAATAGGAACTCTGCACATTTCAATACATTGATGTAACCTAGATATAACTAATATTGGATCGCAATATTGTTTATGAAATGGTTGACATTTTTCACCTAGATATTCACTGAATCTAATGTGTAACATGTTCAGCATCTCAATTCCTTTCTCAGTAAGAAGATATTCTTTTCCATTGTACCCACTGTGATATGACTTATCGTCAATAACAGCTATTTCTTTTGCATATTTATCAATTAAATCCTTGTTAATTTGTACCTTCATTTTTATCTTACGATATGAATTGCTCGGAAAGAAATATGATTAATATAAACTCATTTTTTTATATAAAAAACCTAACAATTTTAACTTTTAACATCCATTCTTAATATTAATCCTAATATTAATATGGGTGGAATAGTTTCATCATAAAGCGTTTCCATTTAGCACAGGATATATTTTTAGTATATAATTTGGTAATGTTATAATTCACGAGACATATTTCGTCATTTTTTGATATGAGTTGTTTATCTAATATACCAAAATATGATCTTATCGCTATTTTAAAATGTGGTTTGTTCATATCAGGATTAAGTGTAGTCAAATGATACAAATCGAAATGCCTTGATGACGTTAAATATCTTATAAAATCTTCTACGTAAGCTGCTTTATAATTGTTTGCGAGACAATTTATAACGTTGTAAATGTCAACATTATTCATTCTACGATCAACAAATTTAGATAATGACACGACTTTGCATAAATATTCCAATGTCTGGACGTCTTTACTGTTTGCTATTATTTCGAAATAGTTTATAGTTACATTTGTTTGTGAGTTAACAATACCTTCAAACACGTATTTAATAGTATCATAATTGTGTCGCTTGTTAATTAAGTGAGGAAAGTTTGTGAGTCCTAGATTTTTTACGAACGTCATGAAAAGTATCCCGTCTTCGTTAACATTAAACAATTGGTCAGCAATAGAATGCAAATCCTTGATACTATAGTCAGAAACCAACCTATCATGATATTCCTCCAAGACTACGTTGAACATTAATTTCGCAAAACCTGTATTAGGCATAGCGAATCTATAATGCTTTGCTATATCATCAATTACCATCTTTAACCTATCCTCATTTAATTTTATTAATATACGAGTAAAAGTTTCGGATTTTAACGAATTCATCGCAATATGTATTGGGATATTTTTGAAATGATGATTAACTAGGTTATTCTTGACAATAAAATCGATACATCTGAAATTCGAATCATTGATGAACATGCGAACCATTCCATATATTGTTTTCTTACTAAATGCAAATCCTTTATTATTGAGAACATTCAGCATATAAAGTACGCTTCCATATCTACTGAAATTATTAATATCTGCTTTACGAAGTTTAAATTTTTGAGGTTTAATGATGAATATAATCTTGGTAAACAATTTCTCTTTACTTATACGAGTTATGCAATCCCAAGTTGCAGGTGATACAGTGCCTTCACATGTTAATAAATGAGGTCTTGAATATAATATTAAGTATATGAAATCAGTCGTGCAATATCGCAATACCATATTTAGGTTCCATAAATTTGGATTATTATCAATTAGGTTGAATATTGATAAATTCTTACTTTGGCGCAAATATGTAACAAAATCAACATTAGGTCTGAAATATTTTAAGTATCCTCTTTTATCTAACAGGTTCAACAAGTCATACTTATTGTCTCTAATTAGTTCATTTACCAATGGTGATATTATCTCTCCGAAATTTTGGTTGATTTCGAAACTCGGATGATCCAATAAGAACTCGCATATCTCAACGGTGCTACGAGAAAATGCAATTCTTAACAGGTAATATGGTTTACCTCCACACTCTTCGGATACATCATAATCTTTCGTTTTACCAACTTCTTTTAAAACAGCAACATTACCCGATATAAAAATCGTGATAATTATTCTATAGAGGCGGCAAGATTTTTTTGCTATGTAATCATTTATTTCTCTTAGATTGGGAGGATTTGCAATGCACATACCAAGTAACTTTTTGTTATAATAGCTCATCTTATTGGAAGAATTTGTCATAATATAAATTCAAAATTATTTACCTTCCTACCTTCGTATCCCCTTTCGTATCCTCTTACTCCAAGGAGAGAAGAAAACTAATACAATAATATCATAGCTCCGTCACCTCCTTTATAAGGTCTGATACAAGAGTAATGTTCATCTACCATACAATAAGCACAGTTATATCCTGAACCGGAACCCATATATCCGTCACATTTAGGGTTACCATTGTAATTCCCGCCACTATGTCCATAAGGAGAATATGCACCGTAGCCTCCATTTGGTATCCGATCCCATTCATAACAATCATACACAATCCCGTCACTTTTCGTTATTACTGTATCAATGGCAGTATAATTTAGAATCCAATTTTCATTTGGACCCTCTGGTGTTGCACCTGGAATACGTATGTGAAAATTACCATCAGAATACAACTCTGAGTAATTACCTTCTAATTGGTTGTATTCTGGTTGCAATTCACTCGAATCAGAGGCTAATGATGAGTATCCACCTGAACCTAAGGCCAAGGTGAAGGTACGATTTAGAGAAATTACATTCATTTGAATGTACGAACCAGAGTTACCGGGACAATAATATGTTTGGGAGTTTTGTTTGTATGTTGATGAACCTGATCCTCCTCCCCAAATCGATACAATGAAACTAGATTTATGATCATAATCACTAGGAGTGATTTGATAATATCCGGCTTCATCATATAACTTCAAAGAAACAGATTGTGCGCATATTACTAAAGAAAGTAAAATTATTGAAAGCGTGAAATGTGAGAATATCATCCTCGTATATATAGATAAAAAAAAATTACTAATTAATTATAAAAACTTCTTTATCGCTCTTATGATGGCATCGGAGTATTTTTGATTCCACCAAATATTACTCTCAGCATCCTTCAAGAATTTGAATAACTTCATGTTAGGATCCTTGGCAGTTTCCCTCTTTTGTTTACGATTCAACCTAGCCATTACTTTCTCTTCATCTACTGGTTTAGACGGTATAGCTTTGAAGAACAATGTTGGTACGTATATCTTAGGGTCAAAATTCTCGAATCTATTCTTAAAGAAATAGTATATTATAAGATTTTGGATATGCTCGTAGATTTCATTTGCTTCCTTCTTATTAGATGTTGTACTCAAAGTGTTAAGGGCTTTCTTCAATTTGTTCTCGCTATTAACTGGTTTAGTCAATGATTTAATTTTTCTTCCGTTATGTTTCTTGTAATAATTCAATACATGTGGTTGATCGTTAATACAAACGCACAACTTACATTTAGATTTATACATCTTGCAGAATAACTTAGCTAAATCGCAACCATGAGAATGTCCTACTACGATAAAATCATGAGATGATCCATATTTATCAACTACATCGTTGTATGCTCTGGTGCATAATTTCTTGAAATCTAAATCTTCTAAGGTGAAATTAATATCAGGTGAGTAAGCATTTTGCTCCTTATACATCTTGAATATCTTAGCTATTTTAGGATCCTCAGGATTGTAATAGTAATTAATATTATTGAATGGAAATTCCACATAATGTATTTCACCAATACGTTTCAGCTTCTTTACAAAATTAAGTTCTTCAAATTCTGCTTTATTTCTTATAGCATTGCTCCATATCATCGGTGAGGCTCCTAGATTGCTAAACATTACTACTATTGGTTTATTAGGGTCAACCTTGTTTGCTTTGCCTCCACTGTTACCTACGTTGTTACCTCCAAGTGTGATAATATCATCTTCATATTTGGTAGTTTTTCCTCTTATTGTATTTTCTGCTTCTTCTACCTCCGCATCATCGTCTGCTTCCTCTTCGAGTTCGCCTTCGCTATCCTCCTCGTCCTCTTCCTCTGCGAGAATATCACCTCCTTTTATTCCGTAATATTCTAATGTTTTCGGATCATCAAGATCTTCGTCTATCCAAGTTCCGTTATCCATTAAACCAGTCATTATCTCATGTTCATTAACTCTTTTTTGAGTAGCTGCATCGTTTGGTTTGGCAACAGATGATACGTTCATCTTCTTTGAAGAGGATGCATTCACTTTAACGAATATAATAACAAATACTACCACAATTACGATAAGAAACAACACACATAAACCCACTATGAGAAGTGCATTCATTTTAATTATAGAAAGATATCAAGGATTATATTATAGTAAAAAATTAAATTTATTTTTATAATCGAATCTAAGTTTAAACTGGATATGCCGAAGCAGGTATTATTGACATACCGCATTCAAAACGAATCGCAGTATCTGTAACAGCGCGACCAAACGCAATTGTGACAGTATCACCAACACTTAAGAATAATATTAAAGGAAATAATGAAAATTGTGCTTTACCTGGAGCAGTTAAGTTAATATAGGTTGTACCACCGACAATAACTCCATTAATCATTACAGCTGCAGTATATTCCTGTGCCACAGCTGATTCAATAAATCCAGATGCTACAAACAAGAACGATCTCGTTACAGTTTTAGATATAGGGGCTGATCCGGTGTTAGCGTAAGTAAATCCAAAAGTACCAGTTTGAAGGTTAAGAAATCCATTTGTATCAAAATTAATTCCAGTACCGGCTCCCAGTATATTAGTAGGAGTTGCACTAGTTAACACGTTTGATACGTTACAAAACACTCTATTGGATCCATATACTCTAGGCATCACATCCGAAGTAACTGTCCGTGATCCAGGACCTATTTGAAGAAATTCCGGACAATTATTAGTAGCAGCTGCCAACGTGCTTATTGGTATGTTGTTCATATTTATAGTACTGCCTCTTAGTTGTAGTGTTCTCGTATTATTAGATATGTTTGTGGTAGGAGTAGATGACGCAATATCCATGGTTCCGACAGTAGTGTTTATAGTGATGTTATTATTAGCTGTTATGTTTACAGGTCCTCCTGCACCTGTTGCATTCAAATTAATACCTCCTCCCCAACCACTGACTGTAAACGTACCAGTAAATCCTGAGAATGTTAAACTTTCGCTGAATCCAGTGCTTACTGTTCTGTTGCTAGTTAATGTCCCATTAGTTGTATATATGTTCGGTATATTTGTTGTTCATTCCAGGTTACCAGTCCCGGTGTTACGAGTAAGAAACTCGGTGTTACTATTATTCAAAGTAGGTGCAGTTGGCAACTTAAACGTAGTCGTTGTAACTTGCACCGTAGGAGAATTGAGGGATATTTGATTAGTTTGTTTCAATGAATAAGACATTCTTCTATTTTTTGTTTTTATCTATCAAAAGAGAAAGTTTATATATTATATTCAAAAATTATATAAAAAATAAACTAAAATTACTTTCATAAAAATTTAACTATATATTTAACTACTAAGCATAATTTCTTGCCAAAGTTGAGGATCTTTTACTTTCAAATTTTTGAAGAATTGAGGATAGTTGTCCAAACAATATGCTTTGTTAGTACAAGCAATAAACAGGAGAGGATTAGCAAATGCGGTATCCAATTCTTGATATCTGTGATCAAATTCAATCTTACTAACTGCATAAATTGGAAGTAGTTTGTAATCAGCATAGTTGACAATTGAAGTGATTTTGACCAACAGAGGATTTGCTTGGGAGCGTTCAACTTGGTAAGCCAAGGTATATACTTCATATTCTTTTATATCTTCTTCTTGAGTGAGGACTGAGTACGTAGATTGCAAACTAGTTATAACGTAATCATCTTTATTTTCGAATAATTCTCCAATATATTTTAACATATTGGGTACACTTCGAGTACTAGGTCCATTTTGTTTGATGATAACAGCGTTATATTCCATTGTCTAAGAAGAAGAAATTACAGTTACGAAATTTCAATTTTTTATTTAATAAATAAAAATATTATATATACTTATAGCGTGGTGAAAAATGGTTTTCTCATATCTTTATAATTTAGTAAGTTACTACTACGGATATTCTGAATCAGACAGAATGAATAATGTCCCATTTAAAATGTCAGGATTGAACGAAGAAAGTCTCCAAGAAGCAATAAAAAATTTGAAACCTGTAACAAATGATTTTACTATTAAATTACGAGCCGAAATAGCCGAAAATGAAAGCAGAACTGATCATATCAGAACAGAAGATGATATCAAAAACAATAAACCAATTGATGAATTTGAATTATCCAAGGCCAAGAATTGTAAAATACAAGTATTAGAATGTACCTCAATGGATCTACGAGGATATATTAACAATCTAAGGAAAACAAATGTTGAACCTCCTGAGGAAATTAATCCTATCCAAATTATTGAAGAAATTATGCCTAGCATGAATAATGAGATTAAATATGACAATATACTGGATGAAATAAATGCCATTGGTGATGTTGAATCGTGGTTTAGAAGACGAAAAATTAATAAAACTTTGTAAATTTTTATCTTAAAAAAATTGATTTTTTACAAGCATAACTTCTAATACGATGTCTTTACGTAGCCAAATCAAAGCTTACACTTGTACCGAATTCAAACAACAAAACCCCGAGTTCATTCGGAGTTTGACGAATTATGAGTACATGTATTTCTCTGATTTAGTTGATAGTTTAATTGAGCACAGATTCCCTCGCTTCGATAATTGTCCTTTCAAAGGGAACATTACTTTCGAAGAAAAGGTCGAAGCTTATATTAAATTGTTTAAAGATTTCGAAGAATACCCTCCTCTCTCATTACTCTACTAACTCTCTACTTAGTGTTACTTAGTGTTATTTTATGTTTTTCTTTTTTCTTTTTCTTTTTCTTTCTTTTTCTTTTTCTTTTTTTTCTTTTTCTTTTTCTTTTTTCTTTGAGTTGTATTATTACAATAAAAAAGAAATCTAGAAATTATTTATAATCAACCTTTTAGTAATACAGTAATCAGATTTGCATCTAGAATCACCTTTTTTAATGTGCCGGTGATACAAATTATCATTGAAACTTATCAACTTGACAAACATTTTCTTCCACCAAAATTTGTACATTTTCTTATGATTAACTCTAAGTATTACTTTGAATCCTACTAGATCAATGTATATTACATCAAATTCCACATATTGTGCAGGTATTAATAAGAAACCAATAGTATCTTTGATGATCTTTTGTTGTTCCCTCGAGAACTTTTGGACCTTGAAAGGATACGTTTTTATGAAAGGATTAATAAGAAGGAAATCTTTCATTTTATGAGGACATACGTATGTGTTTATGGTGTAATTATGTATGTCACATCCTACATCTTTTATTAGTATTTTCTTTAATACTTTTTTTGCGACGTTAGCGTTATAAATGACCATAATCTTCGCGAACGTAAGAATATAATATAAAAAAATTCAATTTTGTTAATCTGAGGTAATAACACTTTCAAGAAGGATATATTCATAATCTCTTTTGGTGAGATCTTTGAATTGAAGTACGTAATTTTCAGGAACATACCCATCTTTTACTGCGTGAGTGGAGAAGCTATTCGAGAACACATTAGAAATTGTTTCCATTAAATAATCTATCATTTTACCCAAGTAAAATTCTTCACATTTCTCATTGAAGCGTACACACCAACGATACCGATAAGGTTCTCCGTATTCATTCAAATACTCACCGTTCTTATGCGATACGAGTTTATCTTCCAAATCCACAATGAAGGTTCTGAAAAACATTTCATTTGCCCATTGTTCTTCTGATTTTAAGAACAAGTTGCTCAAGATCTTGAGGTTTATAACGTCACATGTATATAAATTGTTTAGTTTTCTGAAAGGACCGACCAACTTAAAACTACCTTTTTTGTAAGTTTCAGAATGTTCAGTCAAGTAAGAACCCAAAGTATTAATGGAGAATGATTTACCTTCTTCTATTACCATCTCTGAGATTTCGAAACTAATCGGAAATTTGTATTCGAAACACCATTTATTTTCAGAAATAAGCGCTTCGAATACTTCAGCAATGTTACTCATGATATTCATCATAATTAGAAATATGGGTTATAATAATTCAATTTTTCTTTTAGACCAAAAAATATCTTTAATTTGAAGAAAAAATTAAATTATTGTAAATTTTGTTGGAAGTTAATCAGTTTGCACATTGATGATTTCCAACTCTTGTCTGTCATATTACTATTATATTCAGTATCAATATGTTTCTTCGCAAATGATTCGACAGTATGTTGTTTCAAATTAGAAACATCTAAGCCACCAAACGCATGAATTAACCAGTATTTTTTGTTATTATCAAGCCAATATTCATTAAGAATATCAGATTTAACTTTAACTAAACCATGAGTACTTGCTAATGATATGATGTATTCCGCGATTTTATATGAATCCCTTCTTAAAGCAAGCATGAAAGCGCTACTGTAACCATTCCTTTCAGTTCTGCGTTCATAATGAATGTTGATTTTATTGCGACCAGTTTCTAAGCTCACCAAGAATTGAACAAAGCTTAACGAATCGATATTACATGCATTAATGAATGTATCAGGATCTAAATAAATAGGTCCTTGTTCTGATTCCTTCTCGAATAATGCGTTCATTAAGTCGAAATCTTTCTTCAAACAGGCAAACTTGAAGAAATACTCGTCGTCATAATGAATATTAACATTCGTTTCCTTGATTAAAGTGATTACAAATTCGCGTCCATTTTTATAATGATAGGCATAATGTAAGGTGATTGCCCACTTTATACCAATACCTAAGTTCTTAGGAAGCAGATTGTTTTCCTTTAAGAATGTAAATCCGGGGATGTTTTGGCTTTTGCATACCTCTGAAAACATCTCTTCCCTCGTTGATTCTGGTACATATTCGGCATTTATTTTAAGTTTCAGTATCAATGTAGCAACTTCTGGTTTGTATCTATTTCCTAGGGACCTCATCATATTTGTTTCGAAGAATGAAGTATTTAATTCGTACTCATCAGGTATCTTTGATAACAAATATCTGACCATTTCCACATTGTTATATTTGCAACCAAATTCAATTCCAAATTCAAACAAACCCACAAATTCGACTTGATATGTGTTTATGATGTAGTCGAGTAATTCGACCTTGTTTTGAGCAATTAGTAGTTTACTTGTCCATCTGACTTTATCCTTATTAACATCCAAAAAGGCAGCTAGTTCAGCAATAGTGTTATACATGGTCTACTAAGATTTATGCGTATAAAAATTCAATTAAAATTTATAATCGTTAATATATACTTTGTCAATTATTGAGATGTTAATACCAAATTTATCTTCGAATGTTATACCCAATTATAATGCTATTGCTGGTCATAACTCCACTTTTGGTAACAATGATAAGCGTGGCAAACATAAAGAATTTGATAATCTAGCAGAATATAACAAATATTCTAGGAACGAAATATCAGGAGGTTTGACCTTATTTGATAAAACTTCAATGAGTGGACCTATGAGACCTAAGGAATATTATGATGAATACATTCCGATACATTATGTCTATCAAATGTTAAATTTTAAGTATAATAAACAAAATCCAACATATGATGATAAACTGTTCTTCTTCGTATCTGAAACAGGATCAGGTAAAACGACTGCTTTTGTTGTAGGATTATATCGATTTTTCAATACTCCAAATAGTCCATATACAAACAAATCTTATTTTGATAAAATAGAATCAGTAACTGATTTTGACTTTAAAGATCAGAAATATAAACCTAAAGAAGACAATTTAATAGATAACATTAAATCAACATCTAATCGCAATAACAAACGTATAATAGTGACGCAACCTAAAGTTGTTACTGCTATAGAGAAAGCACGTGAGTTAAGTAATAATCCCAAATTTTATCCTGGTATGGAACTAGGTAAGAACATAGGTTACAAAACGGGAGACTACAAGTTACTCCCGAAAGACGAAAATGGTATAATATTTTCAAGTCTTGGTAGCTTAACAGCAGAATTTATGTCTAATACTGATGAAGAAATAATAAGTAAATACAATTTCATATTAATAGATGAGTGCCATGATCGTTCTATGGAATTAGATTTTATGCTAGTTTTGTTGAAGAAATTCTTGAAGCGTAATATTGGCAACCCTGAATTACCCCTGGTTATATTTATGAGTGCCACATTTGATTATCATAAATACATGAAATATTTTGGATCCAATGAAAATAATTATCTATTTGTTAAAGGTACCTCAGGTAAATATGATGTATTCTATTCTGATCATGATGTTACTGATATTTACACAGAAACATACAAAATATTGGAAAACAAAATATATAATCAAGAATTATCCGCAGACAATCCAATATTCAGTCAGGAAGAAGTTGATAATAATGTCTTAGATATATTGATATTCTTACCAGGTGCCGGCGAATTATCCAAAATGCAAATGTATTTAGAAAAACAACCATTAACTAAGAATGAAATATATCAAAAAATATCTTCCGATACGTTTGCAACAGAAGGATTAGGATATCTCAATTATGGATTTGAGGAATCTAAAGTCAAAAGTGGTAAACCTAATGCATCTCGTAGGATTATATTGTCAACTGCTGTTGTTGAAACTGGTTTAACAATACCAACTATTAAATGGGTTATCGATATAGCATTCCAAAGAACACCTGAATACAATCCTGTTAAAGATTTTGGATGTTTGTTAACTAAACCAGCTGCACGATCCAGTATAATACAGAGACGAGGTAGAACTGGGAGAGTATATCCAGGAGGCATTGTACATTGTTTATATACGAAAGAAACATTTGATATGTTACCTGAATATAATTTGCCAGATGTTTACATTGCTTACTCTGGTGATTTCTTCTTGAAGTTACTAAATATAAACATAAAAAATCCAAGTATATTATTTGACAAATTGGATCATACTGGATTCATTAATTTCATTGAAGAATGTTTCTCGGAAACTGATGAAACCGGTAAAAATAAGTTACCATTTAATATAAGAGGCATCGAGGAACACAATCCAGCCGATAAAAGTAACTGTCTTAATACTTATAATCTAGGAACTATTAAATCATTACTCAACAAAGTAATAAAGATAAATACTGTCAATGAAGCAACATTAACACCATTAGAAATAAACTATAAATTATATCCTCCTAAAATGTTGGATAATTACGCAGATGTCGGAGTTATGTCATATTTACAAAAGATAAAATCATTGGGATTTCTGGGTACATATCTAGGATATATTGCAAGTCAAATAACAGGTATAACACTAGAATCAAAACGCTTGGCTATGATGAGTTACGTTTGGAAGATTTCATTCAATGATATGGCACTAATTGCAACATTTGCTAGTATTAAGAGGAAGGATTATGTTCAGCTATCCAAAAGTAAGAAACATAAATATACATATTCAAGTTTTGATTTATATAAAGAAGTATGCAAAGTGTATCCCAAATTTGGTAAAGTGTTTACACCAGCACAACTTGATACATTAGTTTGCGATGAATTTATTGAGCCATTAATATTGGTTACGTTATACAAACATTACTTATCAGAACTAAAAGGAGACAAAGGATTAAGTCATATCGAAGATAAAATGAATAAATTAGGCGTTGTATTCAAGAATTTCATATTAATAGTTAATATGTACTATAATATATTGGATGACTTTAAACGATTCGGATTTGAGGAGCGATTTGATAGTATTGATTTATTTATGAACGTAGATACTTTTACTGATAAGATAGCTGCTATTAAGAAATGTATATCATCTGCATACAAGAACAACATTATATTATACGGAAGTGATGGTAAATATACAACGCAAAAAGGAGTTGTTGTTAATATAGAGCCTAAATTCAGTACTAAAACGAGACCTATTAAATTAGTATATTCGTCATTATTTATGAATATGAAACCTGAATCAATTATGTATGATTGTACTGCAGATAAGATATCCGTATTAGATGGATATTGTTAAAAATGATTTTAAAATAAGCATTATATATTTAAAAAAGAGGATGATGACTGCATTGAGTTATGATTTTATTGATGTTGATTATTGTGGTGGTAAAATACCTAGGATTATAAAATATACTAATAATGGGTTGCTTCATAACTCTGGTAAACCTGCGTTAATAGAATATTACCCTTCTGGTACAATAAAGCGAGAATCTTACTATTATAATGGAGCATTACATAGATCATTTGACAGACCTGCTGTTATAGAATACAATCTCGATAAGAAGGTAATTCGCGTGGAGTATTATAAATATGGTGTCAAATATTTGCCACCTGCTGTTTGATTGTCAATTTTTTCTATTAGTTTATTTATCTGTAGTAAACTCAATGAGGTTAGAAGAAAGGAAGATAAAAAGGAAAAAGAAAAGTAAAATAAAATTAAATTGAATATATGATATTATTTCGTATAGTATCTAAGTTCAACAAACTCTCAAAAAGAATGTCAAAATATATGGAAGAATACGAGTTGGCCAAAACCTTCAATATTGTATCCGGAAAAGAAGTTTATGATAGTCCTAATACTTTAATTGATGCTAAATTTCGTAAGAATATGATGTCACAATATCAATTCTTAGAATCAGAAATAAGAGAATTGGAAGTAGCAGAAGGAAGACCAACTAGGAGTAATATTGAAATCTTGGATGCTATATGTGACGGTAAGTATATCTTATACGGAACCGAGTGTTACATGGGATTTACTCCTATGGATTACGAATCCATTACAGGTTATACAATCGTACTAAGCGAGAATATCTTTGACGAAATTACTAATGTGCGCAAACTTGTTGATATTATGAAGACAACTATCGAAGTAGGTGATGACGATTCAATATATGACAATCTTAAAATTATATTGATGGCTATTGATATTAAACTTACTCATATCGCCGAGTTATACGGATATGATTATAAACGTGCATTTGCGATCGTTCACGAAGCTAATATGAGCAAATTCTGTTCTACAATTGAAGAAGCTAAATTAACAGTAGAATATTATGATAAAATAAAATTCACTACTGATTATAAATATCCTGATTATAGATTATCACCTGATCATACATATTATATAGTATATAACAATGATACATCTGAGAATCCCATCAACAATGGTAAAATATTGAAGTGTATTAATTGGAAAGAACCAGATTTAAGTCCACTATTTGCAAATGAAGAATGCAAAACTATGAGTAATAATAATTTAGATAACAATCTATGTAATAATTCAGGTAATAATCTAGAGAGTGGTATTACTTTAATAATAGGACCTATGTTCTCAGATAAAACAAGTTACCTGTTTTCAGAATATGATAAACATGTATTACAAGGATATAAATGTGCTATAATCAAATACATGGGTGACACTAGGTATGGATCTAATGAGAATATACTAGTGACTCATGATGGTAAAAGTAGACCTGCAATTGGTACTGATAGTTTATTTTGTGAAGATAGTTATCTTAATAAGAATAATTACTCCGAATATGATGTTATTTTCGTGGATGAAATACAATTCTTCAATATTAACTTTGATAAATTAATAGAATATAGTAAAACTAAAAGAATATACGTGGCTGGATTATCTGGTGACTATTTGAGAAAACCTTTTGATAACATTTCAACATTGATACCATTGGCATCAAAGATTAAACATAAGAGAGCAATCTGTTTGCATAATGGTAAAAAAGCATCCTTTAGTAAACGGCTAGTTAATGATAGTAACCGAGTATTAATTGGGGATGATAAAATTTATGAAGCTGTCGATTTAAGTAATTATATTTAATACCTCTTTTGTTCTTAGTTCTTAGCTTTTAGCTAGGAACTATAAAGGTTATACACTTTTTTTGATATCATAATTATTAGGACTACTTAATCTGAATATATGATACCCTTGGCAACATGCATCTGGGCATCGGTATTTATTTATTATAAATTCGTAAAATCCATTTGTTTGAAGGTATTTGATTTGATTTTTGCAATATAAGTAGTTATTTTTTCCATGATCGTTGCCACAAAACGGATGTGTTATGTTCTTGCAAGTTGGTACGCATTTGTTAGATTTATACTTCTTGGATAATTTCATTGATGAAGTGTCACCGTATGCAACCATATTAACTACATAATATGCATCATACATCATGTTAATTAATCCTACAATAAGAATCTTATTTTCTATGGGTACATATATTATATAAAAGTTACATATTTTCTTAATTTTGATATTTGGATATTTTGATATTGCTTTTATTACATGTTTATTATCCGATAGAATACTAAGTTTTCCTATTGAATTTAATAATGTTACGAAATGATACATATCATCTGATATTTTGCTTTTGAAATTTGTCATGAAAGTGTACAATGCACTGTTATCTTCGTTTGTGGTTTCCTTCAATAAATATACATCATCTCCCAAATATAATCCTCCTATTATTGGTTTATTATGAGTTATGAACTTAGTATTACCTTTATGTTGTATTATTCTTATCGTATCATTGCTTATGATATCGTAAGTAAAACCACAGTAATCAGAAAGTATATCAATTGTTGTTTTATCACAACCAGTTAGTATAAGTTCATGTTCTTCGTCGTTATTTAGGAAATCAATAATTTTGTTCATATTATATATAGTATCTTTTTTAAAAAAATAATGATCTTATTTTTAATAGTTATCATTATAATAATAGTAATATTATACTTTGTATTTCGATCAGATTCTGAGAATTTTGCTGACAGAGAAAAGTTTAATAACTCAGTTGTATTATACAATGCATTTGGTAAAGGATCAAAAAAGAATAAAATGGATTTTGATAAATATAAAAATAAACTCAGAGATCATCCAGATTTGCTAGACGTGACAATATATGATAAAGTTAAACAATTGAAAGATTTCTCAGTATCCAATATATATAATCAACTTTAATATCCTTTAACTGTTGTTATTGTTACCTTCGCCAGTCATATTCTTAGTGAATGACATTATAGTATTCAAATCATCTTTTATGGAATCAGGGTTTACGTCTTCACCACTCGTATATTTGTGAATAACATTATCAGCAAAATCCATGACTTTATCGAATGTTGGATTCTTCACTCCTTTCTTCGCTATTTTTTTACGTATAGTACTAATAATAGTACTTAATTCTGTTATTACTTTTGCATTACTAAGATTGCTTTTAGCATCCGATAAAACATCTGACATGAAATCCTCAATGATTCCAAATGGTGATTCAGTAACTTTGAAATTTTTATAATATCTTGTAAAATTCTCTTTGAATAAAGTTGATGACTTCCTGAGTACATTACGAGCAGCTTTACATCCTTTGACATCAGCGAGTAATTCATCCATCAAATTCATCAACATTGGATATATTTGTTCTGGATCAATATTAGGCTCATTATATATGGTATGTATCGCCGAGGTAACACCGTGTAGTTCTTTCAATGATTGAAATAATGATAATCTTAATTCCTCGCTGATTTCTTGATCCATTAAGATAAACTTGAAATTAAGCCTTTCATTTTCGTAATCTTTGATATTTTTGAACACGTAGATATCTTCATTAGAGTAAGGTTTCTCAAAATCAATATCAGTCAAGTTATTACAAATCATCATTGCGTCAATTATTATTTGTGAATTCTTGAACTCAAAATATTCCTTTTTGAATTTAGAAATTGAGTCTTCTTTTTGGTTGAGAATATCAACAACTTCATCTCTATATTTTTTGATATTGTTAAGATATTCTTTGATTGGTTTTATTATTTTGTTGTTATCATTAATCGATCGTGATCCTGCTTCTTCATAACATGATAATATTGTTTTGCCTAATTGAAATCGAATTTTGAGGTAATCTTTGATTGCTGCGTTAAATACGTCACATTTAGTCATAACATAATCAACATCTATTTTGCTATTAACATCTCCAGTTAACACAGCAATCATGTCTTCCAATGCAGACATATCCAAATTGTTTCCAGACTTGAAAACTGACTTTGTTAGAAAAGACTTTCCCATTCTTATAATTATATCTATTTTAAAATTTAATTAAATTTATTATTATATTAAATATATTGGGTTCCAAATATTACACGAATTGCATTATGGAAGAAGATCAAAAATACCAATACTTCAAGTGCATATTAACCATATACAATATAATAGCAAAAGATAAATCGGTATTTAACCAAATTACACTAAATAATATAGGATCTGTTAAACGTAAACTTAATTTCATTGCTTATGCGAATGAGTACGATATGTTACTAGAAAAAACATGCTACTTATTCAAATATTTCGAAAAGGAAATCAACGATGATAATGTACAATACTTGTTCAATTATGATTATACTAAGTTGATTGAAGATGATGCATATGATGAGAATAAACAATTAATTATGAATTTGATAACAGGTGTCAAGGAAGCATGGTTGAAATTGAATGCTAAGAACCAAGAAATGATAAAACGTAACATAAAAATGTGCTTAACATTGAGTAATTTATATTTATTATAAAATTGATTTTTTGATGAAAACGTATATAACATGACACCGGTTGATGAAAGCAATGCAGTTGGCGAAAGCAACATAGACAACAGAATATTAAATCAATTCATAGATTTTAAATATAAATTAGATAATGGTAAACTTAAGCATGACTTATTAACAGGTTATATTTATGAACATCCTGAACAATTTTATACGTTCACTATTAGATTACCAACCCATGTGTCAGTAAGTGATGCAATATTAAGAACGAATACTTTATTAATAGAACGCGGATTCACCAATGTAATGTGTTCATTTGATTCTGTTTACCAATTAGATATAGATGTTAAAATTCTAATATTAAAAATATCCATATATTATATATAACGAGATGTTTGGTGACATTAATAACACAGATTTTCTTAATAACGTTGATAGTTTTTTATCTGAAGTATATGACAAATTTGATCAAGAAACTTCAAAACTTAAATACTATCAAAAATTAGTTACTGAATATATGGTTGCTATATTGGATAATAAAACTATACGTGGATTTATTATGGGATTCGAAACAGGTCTCGGTAAAACAATAGCTGCCATTAGTGTAATTGATGCATTAGTTAATTATTTTAATGTTTATTATATCAGTCCTAAGACATTGGCTGCGAATTTACCTGCTAACGTAGATAAATATATCGAAATGGGATTGAATGTAACCCCGGGTGACGTACTGAAAAGTAAAATTAAGACTATCAACATTAGTTCCACCTTGGTACAAAAGTTAGGTGAGAATGAATATAATCAAAAGAAAGGAGAATTTGCATCCGTAATTAAAGCATTGGGTCGTGGATTAGTGATTGTTGATGAAGCACACAAGTTATTCCAAATGATAGCCAATGGATCTAAAATAGGAGTTGAGTTTTATGATATAATACGAAATTCACCACCTGATGTTAAGGTGTTATTCTTGACTGGTTCTATGTTCACATCGGATCCTTTTGAATGTGTGCCTGCTTTCAATATGTTAAGTATTGGTAAAACTGAGTTATTCCCAACACAACGAGAAGACTTTTATAAATTATTCATAGATTTTAATGATCTAAATATGATAAACAAAGATTATTATCAAAATAGAATTATGGGTTTTATATCATCAGTCAAAGGAATATCATCATTGGAAGGATATCCTACATTTAATGAAACTGAAATAATTAAGGTCGAAATGACACCAAGTCAATATAAACTTTACGATTATTACAGAGATTTGGAAAAAAAGGAAATGCAAAATATGAAGAAAACATTTAATAACGATGCCAATGCATTTGGTAAGAAGAACAGTGCATCAGGTACTTTCAGAGTGTACACAAGACAAATATCTAATTACGCACCACCACAAGATTACTTCACAGAATTCGTAAAAACAGGACAAGATAACGAAGAATACATAAAACAACATTTGGATGAAATTGAATCCCCAAAATATGAAGCATTGAAGAAAATATTAGAAAAAGAATCTAATAACTTTGGTTTAATATATTCGCAATTTACAGGTATTGGAGGATTGAAAACAACTAAATATAAGTTACTAAAGGATGGATATGAGTTATTCAATAAAACCTCTCCGAGAAATGATGGTAAACGCAGATTCCAAATAATAGACGGAGATACCAAATTGGAAGACGTTGATTATTATTTACAAACCAGTTCAAGTGAAGAAAACAAAAATGGTGGCATTATTAGTTTCCTTTTGCTAAGTATATCTGGAGTCACTGGATTGGATTTCGTTAATGTTAAATATAAAGTTGTTATGGAAATGAATTGGAGTCCTTCTGTTGACGATCAATTTAATGGTCGTTGTCGTAGATACATGTCTTTAAGATATTTACCAAAAGAAGAGTGGTTTGTTAATAGGTACTTACTATTGGCAGTTGTACCAAAAGAATTCAAGGAGCAACATCCGACATCTACTGATGAAGATGTATTAGCGATAGAACAAAAGAAAAGAAAAGTATTAGGTCAATTTTACGAAGCAATAGAAGAAGTATCCATTGAATGTGCATTATTTAATAAACTTGGTCTCCATAAGAAAAATTGTAAAAGATGTTTAGCAAATAACAACAGACTATATACTGATAACATCAACAAAGATATCAAGAATACTAATCCGTGCATATTCGATTTGGATAAATACAAGAAATTTGAATATGAAGACAAAACGTATTATTACGATGGTAAAAAAATTTATGATGATAATAAAATGCCTATAAGCATAATGAATCCAATATTCAACGAGTTAGCTAAAATCGTTACAACTTTATAATGTCATCTTGATTATTTCCCACATTATTACCTAAATTATTTTCTAGATTATTTTCTAGATTATTTTCTAAATTATTTTCTAAATTATTATCTAGATTATTTTCTGATAAACCTCGATTATTAATTTTAGGTCCAGTATTTCTAGGTTCAGTACTTCTAGGTTCATCTAGTATTAATAAATCAGTATTCCTAACAATCTTATTTTTAGTGGTAGTTTTTTCTTTCTTATGAGTTATCATAAATGGCATGATATTATCCACCAATGATTTAGCTAAAGGATATTTATTTTTCATAACTTTAAAATTAACTGATAACCTATGAATTGGCATTTTGCCAACTTTAAATACTTCAATGTTAATATTGTTAACACCGAATACTAATTGTTCCAAATTCTGCACAACACTGTTGTAATAGTAATCTCGGAGCAACACCTTGACTCTAGCATTGTTTTTGATAAAGTTACTCAAATCTTGGTTACTATATAAATCAGTACTGTATTTCCTAGAATCATAATATACCATTCCATTGGTTGTTTTCTTCTCATCATTGGTATTTTTCTTTTCTTCCAATTTCTCTTCATAGTTCTTGACTAATTGAGAGAGAATTTTAAATGACATATAGTTGACATATCCACGTTTAGATTCCAATTTGTCAACTACCTTCTTAATATCAACATTTTTCATCATTTTTATTGAATTATTACTTAGTTATAAATGTATAGTATTTATTTATGAAATTCAATTTTTTTAAGAATCATATTAAAAAAGTTATATTATAAAGCAATTATATTATAAAGAAATTATATTACAAAGAAATCATATTACAAAGAAATTATATTATAAAAAATTATGTTAAAAAGGTAAGTATATATCAGGTATTCCTTCAATATCAGGAGTTATTCCGTCGGGGTACACTTCACCCTTGGTATTCTTAAATAAACATGTTGGCAATATTACTGTCGTATTACCATGTTTGAATGATGTATTTTGAGTGAGTATTCCTATAGTTTTATATCCACAAATCTTGGCTCCTTCTGCTTTGAGAATACTGGTAATATATTCCGACGCTGATCCACTACCATGATCTACCAATACTGTTATGTTTTGCACTGGGACCATGGGGTAACATATTGACATACCATCATAATTCTGATCCTCGGGAATGTAATCATTAACTATAATACTCTTATGTTGCCTAGTATGTTCATCAGGTTGTATCGTAAAATTAGCATTTATGATACCTTCTTCATTAACATCGTAATTAGATTTACCAGTTGGTTGCCTTGCCTGAGCGGTTAATGATGCAAAACATATTGATTCATTCTCCACTTTAAATTCGTTATCTTCTAGTATATATTTATATTTAGGTTTACCATTCGAATCAATACCAGTTCCTATGACACCACGTGATTTGATAAAAGGATACATGCATGCTACGAACAACAAAATCAATCCGCCGGAGTTGCATCTTAAATCTATGACATAATCCTTGACACCTTTCAAGGACATTTGTATTATAGCTTTATGAGCGCATTCTATAAACCTATAACATTTGGTCAATGATATATAATAATCAGTTCTAGGTATGTATAGATATCCTTGATTGTGCGAATTTATCCTACCGAGAGGAACTTCAAAATAATATAATGGTTTATATACATTGAAATGCCTATCATTCTTAATATACATAACCGAAATTATTTTTAAGAAATGTTCAACACTAATATAGTCATCAGGATTAAAGTTAGGTATTACTAAATCTTTATAATAACTAGCTCTTATATTTTGGTATAGAGCGTTTATTTCATCTCTTCTCGATACCATTTATATATCTAAATAATTGGGCAATATTATATATTACCAACTAAAAATAATGGATAGTAAATATTCTGATTATGAACAAATTTCATTGAAAGATGCGGATTCTGTTGTCATACTAGTTAAAAATAATATTAAGTTTTATATGATGAAAAAGTTTAAATATGAAGAATTGTACCTGAATGAATTACGAATACTTACTTTATTAAAAGAATGCAGAGTGAGACAAGTGCCTCAATTAGTTGACCATTATAAATTAAATTTAGCACAACATTCAGAGTATTGTGGTGTTATAATATATGAATATATAAATGGTTGCGATTTGTTTGATTTTACTGACAGAACTATACCAGAATATCAACTTAATAATATCGCAATGCAAATGATAAACTTATTGAGAAAAATACACGCATTGGGTATAATACACAGAGATATTAAACTTGAAAATTTTGTTATAGATAATAACAATGTTGTTCACTTGATTGATTTTGGTTTATCTTGTTTGACTAACGATAAATATGTTAGAACTTCAATAATACCTGGATCGGCACATTATATATCCAGGGAATACGTAAGTTTGCATGTGAATTTGAATCGTGGATATCGTGTTGGACAATCAATAATAAATCAAATACTTACATCTAATGATATATTTGGGTTATCAATTGCGTTATATGTATTATATAATGGTGATTATCCGTATAAAGATAATACAAGATTTGATACAACTGATTTCCGTACAATAACAAACGCACTAAATGACGAAAATTATATAGAAGTATTCACGTTAGGTAAAAAAATATCAAATGAAAATATTTTGGGTATAATTGATCTATCATTGGAGACTGATTATGTTTCCAGGATCGCTACTTGGAATTCTCTTACCTCCAATTTGGAATAATTCTTTACCCACGTAATCAAAACTTTGGAACTCGTATTTTTTACCTTCTATTTTGTTAAAGTATATATTAGTTGGTACTTCTCCTGGTTCATAACTCGACACTGATATTTCTTCGTCTACAAAATCAACCCTAATTGACGGGAAGAATTTAAGCATATGCGCCGAATCAACAATGGTTTCAAATGTATTGTTAGATGATATATAACTAATCATATTCAATAAGTTACGATACATCTCAATGTAAATGTTATCCTTCTTAATTAGCCAATTATGAAGTAACCACAACATTACAAAATGAATACTTATTATTTTGTAACCTTCATGTTCTACATAACCTGGCTCATTACCTTTCACAATTTGGAAATATTTAATACCGTCTATTTTGGTAATACCAGGAATCGTATCCATATATTTATAATATTCCACGATTTTGGAATTAGCTTTAGAACTGTTTTTACTTATTATTTTCAAGTATTCATTCGTTACCATATATAATGGTTTGAATCCCTTGATTAACTCGACTTCACCGGTTTTCATATTTAATGTATTGTTGTGTTTCACGTGAAATTCTTTCTTATCAGTAATGTGCTCGTAGAATATGTGTTCATAAAACATATAAGCAATGATACCATGTACGTATGATTTTTTATCGATTGTATAATTTTTCTTCTTATTATTCTTTGACAGGGTACTTGATGAACTGATACCACTTTCATTACTAAATGTTATATACTTAATATTATTTTCTTGTAATGGGTAACAATCTATTAGCTTTAAATATCTTTCGTAATCTTTGTAGAATCTATTTTTAATATTTTCCATAGGCTTATTTTCATAAGGATACGAGAAACTTCTATGAATATCTAATATCTGAATGTATGGATGGCGTATCAATACGTCACCGAATTCTGTTTTATATGTCAAAGCAGTATTAGAATATAATTCATATATATCATCCGGAGCATATGCAACATCCAATAACATGTAATGATCTATTCTTACTCTTACTGATGTTGGGTGCATTGCTACCATTAAATCACAATTTTCATATCCTAGTTTAATGAATATTTCTAGTAGTTCGTGAGCATCATCATAATGTTTATTAGAAAATACGTCTATATCCATTAATTTATAATCTTCATATATACCAGTACAGTTATTCATCTTCAAAGAGAAATCAATTGCTAAACCTCCAAATACTATGAGCTTTTTGGATATCACATATTGTAAACATATATTAGTCATTTCCAATTTCTTTTTATATTCATGTTGTGATTCTTCCACTAACTTTTCGTAATCCATTTTTTGTTATAAATATATATTATATTAATTCAATTTTAATTGAATATTATATATCGAATATGATACAATGGTATTCACAATTAAACTTAGTAAACCTACCATAATTTGCTATAATATATCAGAATACAATGTTACTTATACCAATTCACAAGTAGAAATAAGTACCTTGGAGTTAACATTTGATAAGCTAAATTATATAGGTTTACAATGTATAGAATATGATGAAGAAACCAAGTTAACTTACATTGATGAAACTGTGCATCATATCCCTCTTAATTCTGATATAGTTAAAACGTTAAATACATTATACCTAAATAAGAATGCGTTGTACGTTGAATTTATATCCCAAGTATTAAAATATAAGAAAATAACTGATAAGAAAGTTAGTTGTATCTTAATAAATCCTCATTCTCTTGCTGATACGAACAAACAATTAGTAGAATTTACTAACAGATATGACAATTTTCCTTATAATTTTAGTAATATAAATATACAAGACTACAATTCGTATGACGTTAAGTTAATAATAAAACATGCTGGTGTTGAAATATATAACAATAATATATCAGTTCAAATGGGTATATCGTATAGTATACCATTTGGTGTGGGAGATTTACAATGTGATAAAAAACCCAATTCATTAAAAATAACTGTTATTAATTTAACCAACGAAAGTAATATACAACTTGGAAATATCAATGCCACCACTCGCTAATTGATGTAGTGTTAATTGATGTAGTGTTAATTGATGTAGTGTTAATTGATGTAGTGTTAATTGATGTAGTGTTAATTCATTAGGTATAGTGCTTTATTTTTCTCCAATATCTTGTATTTAATTAGTTTCAATTTGGAATTAATTAGTTTGGGATCCGTAACATTTTTTACTATGAATTTATTCTTCTCGAATATAAGATTAAATATGTGTGGTATATCGTAACCATTAAGTTTCAAAAGGGTTATAAGACATTCTATATTTTCATAAATTTCATCATATTCTGGTAAACTTGATATCTTATTGAGATCCTTGAGTTCTCTTATACCATGTTTCTTGGTTTTTATTAAATACGAATTAAGTTTATCTAATAATAACAATGCTTCATTTTCTTTTTTCTTCTTATTGTTCAATCTAACTAAACTTAATTTAGTGTTGTATATTTCAAGCACTTCGGATAACTTAGTTATATTAACTTTGGATTTATTTACTACTATATTTTTACAAAAACTATAATGCTTGGGTACTTTTTTCGTGGATCCTGGAATAGGTTCGTCAATTTTAGGATAATAATGAAACAAGAAATTTGCTATAATTTTAGGTTTGCAATTATCTATAATAAGGTAGTAAAACGTGAAGTTATTTTTTAATGATAAGTTGAATAAGTTATATATTTTTCTTATTGTTATATCAGATTTATTCATCGTGGTATCTATGACCAGGCAATGTAGTAGGTTGCCTTCTTTATCGATTCGTTTGATTAAGAAATCAAATTCGAGACTAGATACGCGTGACAGTACTTCTTGATTTATGTATACTGGTAATTTATATTCAAAGAGTTTTTCCAATGCAGCTTGTATCAAAAATCTGTTCTTTTTATATTTTTTACTATTGTTACATATGTGACATTTACCCAGTATGACTGCATTGTTACATTCCCCACATACATTGAGGTAATCAAGTTCTTCGAAATTCATTATATATTATATTCAAAAATAATTAAAATCTGCAATCACAACTGTCACAATGTTTAACCACAACATCACATTCATCTGCAGATCTAGTATGAACACTAGATTTAACTGTTTTATTACCACAATTCCTACAAGGTTCATCAATATAAGTCATTTTAACTTTGATATTTTTCTTTTCATTAAGTTTATTTATAGTCTCACGTGTTCTACTGTTGGCTATTTTTTCTAATTCTTTTTTATAAAATACTGATTCATCTTGCACTCCTTTGCATAAATCACTTATCAATTGCGGATTACTTCTTAGAATACCCAATACGTAAACATAGTTGTTAATATAGAATCCATTAGACAATTTTGCTTTATTTTCTCTAATCTGTTTCGAAGTGAAATCTTCCTCAGACATTAGAAATATTATATTCTCCAAGTTACCCAATAACTCCATCATCTTATCATAAGATAACAGAGAATAATCCCTGTTATTAAGCAATTTCTTATACAACTTATTTTTAACCCTGACTCTTGTTGGATATATTGAACTCATTTTCTATTATATGTAGTATTCTTTAATTTTCAATTTATTTTTGGAAGGTGTTATATTATTAATAATAATAAAATTGAAATAGGTATAGTATATTTATAAGAAATATGGCGAGTTCAAATATTTGGTTAGTTACTGATGGTGCCTATAAAGGTAAAACTAGTAAGAAAGCAGGTTCAGGTATTATCATACATAATTACGATAACAAAGCACAACATGAATTCATGTTTCATTTAGGCAATTATGGTATCAATAGAATTAATCACGTGGTTAAAAATGCTGATATACCAGTAGGAAAATATCGCATAGAATTTGTAGAACAGGATGGGTATTTGATGAAATATAAAATTGGCGATTATGTAGATTTGGAAATATACACATCACAAGTTAAATATCCTCCTACTAATAATAGAGCAGAGTATTTGGCTTATATTCTAGGCAACATTATATGCAGCATTTTGTATCCAGGGCATCCCATAGTACTAATATCTGACTCCAAGTTGCTAATCAATTCTATTCAGGTATGGATGATAAACTGGGTTAAAAAAGGATTAATAAATACAAAAGAGAATTCAGATTTGCTATTTGAAATACATAGATTAAATGATCCTGTTAATTGTTATCATATTAATAGCCATTTAACTATTAAAGAGTATCAGAAACTTAGCGAACTTGAGAAGTACTTTTCTAAATTAAATGATCAAGCTGATAAATTGGCTAATGAAGCTATATTGTAGATTCCCATATTTTCCTACCAGTCTCGAAATTTTGGTATATTGGTCCTCCATTCATGGGGTTACTAAGCTTACCATTAAAATAATACGTTTCTGATTTTTTATTACCATCCTTGTCTATTACTATAACAGCAGGTCCAAATTTATTATGTTTCAATCCTTTGTAATAATACGAAATTTTGACTTCTCCGTCAGATTTATGCTTGATCCTGGCAGGTGCGAATAGTCTTGATAATTTGCCACATATGTAGTATTCCTCTAATATTAGTTTACATTTTTTATTATATTTCATAACTGCAGGTCCTTTGTCATTATGAAGTCTACCATGCAAATAATGCTTAATATACTTGACATTTCCTGATTTATAGGTTTTTGTTTTTGTTGTAGTATAATCGCACATTTTATAGGACTCAATATATATAACACCAAATATATTTAGTTATTATTTTTATAATAAAATTATAAATAATACCATTTGACAATTTTACCTTCTTGTATAGTTGATGGTTTACCTTCGTAATAAAAACATTCCTTTTGTAAACTGTTATTAATATCGTTCCTATAGAATGATAATGCTGGCTTAAAATCATGATGTAAAAGACCATTTTTTAAGTAAGAAATAGACCTAATTCTGCCATTACTATAAAGCTGTATAATTTGACCGTTTTTGTTAATAACTTGGTACATTTTTATATTATAGTGTAACTTTAATTAAAATTGAATATTTTATATTATTAAAACTATACAACCTTTTCCCGTGCTTCCCAGCTATAGTAAGAGTTTCCCAACAAAAAAAATGTCGGTATTGGACTGCGTAGATTTAAATAATGGCGTGCTTGAACGATTTTCATCCCAAGATAATATAGTTGTTTGTGTATTCAACAATCTTAAACAACTTCGAGGGTTACATGAATTCTCAAAACACTATACAAAGTATAAAATGTTGCTATTTTATTATGATTCTGATAACCATTTTGATAACCAATATGATAACCAATGTGATAACCAGGATTCAGGTGAAAATTCGAAACAAAGTGCTGATATAATGCTACGGAGAGTAGCCGAATATGACAACATTATACCGTGTAAATATACCGTGCCATGCGGGCATGTTATACAATACGTGGTAATGATGACTGATTTGATAGCATATAAAAATGCTTATATTTGTGATATTGCTTCAAGTAGATATGCTTGGAATAATGTAATGAACAGTTTCGTTAATGTAATGAAACATCAATCTGGATTAAATATGTATAATGTTCCCCTGGCAGGTGAGCTTTTGGAAGAATGTTTGCTATATTCGGAACTTGGAAATATCAAATTTTGGCATAGAATAACACATAATAATATGTTAATCAAACCTGATAATCTCCTACCAATTGAATTATTAGATAAATTCGTATTCGAAACGTCTCGCAATCCAAAATATAACAAAATAGATATCTTCCTATGTTCTATTGTTGAATATATCGAAGAGAATCAGATACCTTTTAATTACACTATTGCTATGTATACACACAGAACTCCGTTTTATTATTGGTTAGAACATGTTAAACCAAGTAAACAAAAACAACTTGAATTCCTAAATGCAGTGCAATCTGATGCCAAAAGTGTGAGAAAATTCTTAGAAGAATATGATCATACTCATCGAAAAGAACTATACAAAAAGTTACAAAATGTGAAATCTCAAGTATTCGAAGATACAAAAGTTATCGAATGTATTAAGAGATTTAATCAATATTTAAACAGACCTGATAATACCATCTATTGTAAAAGATGGTAATTTAATTGAATTTTTTAATGGTATATATCTATAACAATTGCATTATTGTCAAATGGAAAACCTTGAAGAAAACATTGAAGAAAACTTTGGAGGAAACATTTTGGATTATGTTGATTTATCTAATGCTCGTAAATATTTGACCCCGAAAGATAATATTTTATGTTGCGCATTATTCACTTATAATAATTCTTACAACAAAGTATCCGTATATGTGGATGGTATTTTGGAATTTATCAATATGAAACATAATTTCAAAATGTTAATATTTTATGATGATTCTATAAGTGAAGGTATTATAGAATCGATAAATATAAGTGATAAAATTATATTTTGCAAGTATACTTCGCCTAACCTTGGAGAATCTTCGGGTTTATTCGGAACTATCATACGATATATTCCGTTATTCGTTGATGACTTGCCATTCAATTATGCTTACGTTTGTGATACTGATAGGCATTTTGTTCAATGGAATAGGGATTTCAAAATATTTAACAACTTTATTAAGAAGAAAATAACAACTCATGGATTTATGATACCATTAGCTGGTCAATTATTAGTAAGAAATGTGGCTGCTTATGATTTGTATGATCTAAAAGGTTGGCACAGAATAGCAGCGTATCCTTTTATTATCAAACATGGTAATATTATGCCAATTAGTTTGATGAATGAGTTTATTTTCGAAATGGTTAATACTCCTAAATATCAAGCGGTTGTTGAATATATTTTAGAACATGAATATGAAAAGGCCAGCGCTAACCAAGGTAAATTTGTATACGGATGTGACGAATTGTTCCTATTGAGTGTTATGAAATACATTGAGGACAATAAAATACCGTTTACTTATACTGTATCGGTATATACTCACAGGAGTCCATTTTATCATTGGCTAGAAGTCATAAAACCAACTGAAGAGAAACAAAAAGAATTCCTAACTTTGGTAGGAGGCAACTATAAAAATGTAAATGAATTCTTACAAAGATACCCGAATAACAAACGATTTGAATTGTATCGGTTGATAAAACAAAAGGTAGATCCTAAATTCTTCGATTCGGATATTATTGAAGAATGCATTAAACGGTTCTTTGTATATCTTGAATATGATGACAAGGCGCTATATCTTAAAAAATGGGAATAAATTTGAATTATAATTTTTTAATATAATATAAATACAATGTTACAAGAAGAACTTTTACGTACTATTATTTTGGATAAAAAAATTGATGAACACATCGAATACGTTCAAATGGAGGATTCTCCTACAGTTCGTAAGATATGTAATTTTGAATATGCTGCTATTCGTAGTGCTCGAGTAGATGAATTAGAAAACAATGCACCACATTACCTACCTCCTGATTATGATATCCGAGGTATGACATTGGGTCAAATTGCTGATGCTGAAATGAAACTTAAATTATGTCCTTACAAAATATTTAGAAAAATATCGCAAGTAGGCAACGTTATATACTATGATTTAATTGAAGTTAACAAAGTGCCTATTATGTACTTCATGAATGAAAAATTAGTATAAATCACATTTACAATTCAATCCATGATCCATTGCGTGATGGAATATTTTTATCTTTCTTTTTTCATATTTTGAAATTTCCTTAGAAGCTTTGGATGATGTTACGATGTAATTTTCATTATAATCAATACCAAAAGCCACCAAGATGTTAATCATTTCCCGGATGTCACCTTTGAGATGATAATCAGTTTGCGCATTTGAACCGGATTCAGAAAACAAAGGGGAATAAATTAACTCACAATATTCATTGCCTTTGTTATCCAGGTATACCAATTTTGTCAACACTCCAAAAGTATCAGTGTAAATACACAATCCTAGTTCTGGATCGTCGTTACTGAATATGGCAATTGATGGAGTGTTGTCATGGTGATTGTAATACCTGCCATTATGTTGGTAATAGAAGTATCCAGTGTATTGAAATTTTGTGAAGCTTATACAAGTAGGTTTCATAAACGCCATGATTAGATATATTGATATAAAAAATTCAATTATTTTTATATCAAAGTACCTTAAAAAATAAAAAGAAAATAAAATGGATATATAATAATAATGGAAAATAAGAAATGGAAAATAAGAAATGGAAAATAAGAAATGGAAAATAAGAAATGGAAAATAAGAAATGGAAATTTTATATACAAAAGTCTTCATCAAATTTCTGAAGTTCTACGAAGGTTTTGAAAGCGTTTGTTTTAAAGTTTGAAGGCTTGGTGGCGTACTTATATCGTTTGATATGTCCGTTATCCAAAATGTAGGTGGATCTGATCTCGTCGTTGTTTTCGTATCTGAATGCTTTTAGGTAACTGCAATCCGAAAATTTGAGACATCGATAGATTTCAACAAGATTGCACAAGAGTAGAGAATTGTTAACTTCTAATCTGTTGATCTCGTTCCTAAACATTTTGAGTTTATGGAGGTTCTCTTGAATATAAGGCATAATGACGTTATCGAGATAATCGAGTAACTTTTTCTCGAATTGGTTCATAACATTACGATATGACCCAAACGCTCTAACATTAAAACACCAGGTCAATCCTTTGTTAAAATAATAACAAACTTTTTCAAAATGAACATCAGCAAGGGCACTGACTTCCTCATCAACGTTGTTCATGAGTTCTTCGTATAACTTCTTGGTCTTGGGAGACAAAGAGTTTTGGTAACCTTCTTGATAGGTTCGTAATAGGGCAGCACGTTCGGTAATAATATCAAACATAGTGGGAAAGGGGGTCGCAAACTTCTTAGAAATGAACTCGTTAATCACTGTTGCTTTCTAAGAAGAACTTAGTCTGGAAAAAAATCAATTTTTTTAATCGCCATTCGTAATGTTCAAGATTTCATTATTATTGCCAAATATGGATATATTATGGATTTTGTTCCTATGTAGGTACCTTCTACGGTATTCTTCGATATAATCGGCATCGATTCGTTCTGTTAAGCTTACATTAAGCTCCTCTTCATATATGTATAATAAAGCCTCAATACTTTGGGTATTTAGCTTGATATTATGAGTATCCCCTTCATATTCAAACTTATATTTCCTATCAGTAGCCCAATGAGCAGCCAGGAGAATCAAATATGTTAAGTAGTTAAAAACATAGATTTTAACCCAATTCATAGCTATATTAAAGAGTCTAAAATGATCCATATTTTTTCGATCTTCTTATTGCACACTTCTATATTGTATATTTTCATATTGTATATTTCAAATTAATTAATATTTTATTTCACGAATGTCACCAGATTTATTAACAGTTATCATCTTGAAATATTTTGGTTTCTTGTGATATACCTTTATAGCAACCATATCTTGCAGTTTATGATTCCTACAATACATCTTTACACCGTTGTTTTTATATCCAAATGATGCATGCGTGTCACATTTTGCATGGGCGCATATTCGACCAGAGAATATCATACCTGGTTTTTGATGATCTTGACAATATGTTTTTTCGTTTGATTGAGGATATTTATATTTAGCATCGTAATTGCACCCATGTTCTTCACATTTCTTGGTACGATAATTTCTCATATAAAACATCTCGTTGCTTTTATGATCCGTACAATGTGTTATTGAATAACCGTCACCCCATTCAGCAAACATCGTGCAGCTTAATATTGTACACATTTCTAGGTGTAAATTTACCATACTTTTGGTTCTGTGTTTCCAACAATATACCTTGTTGTCACTTTTAAACCATGTAGGTGACCTATCGCAACCTGTATACTGACATTTGTTTTTTGGTTTATCAATTTCAAAATTTCTTGGTTCTTGACTTAATTCTACTAATGCACTTATTGCGATTTCTTCCACTGACATAATTATTTTTAACTATCTAATATATAATGGATTATAATTTTGCTTATAAATTAGCTAGGAAGTTCGCGAAGAAATATTTAAAAGAATACGATACACTAATAGTAGGATCTCTAAGAAGACAAGTTCCTAAAGTTAAAGATATTGATTTTTTAGTTCTAGGAAATGATGAAACTAGTCACGATATTATAAACAAACTAGAAAAAGATAAAATAGAAATATTATCATCCGGTAATAAAAAAATAATGCTAACTTACTATGATAAACGTATTGATATATTCTTCACTTCCAAGAGCGATTTAGTGCCGGCGTTGTTACATTTTACTGGTAGTAAGATATTCAATATAAGAATGAGACAAAAAGCAAAACAACTTGGATATACTTTAAATCAATACGGATTATTTGATTCAAAAGGCAACAAGATTAAAATAAGAAGTGAAAAGACTATATTTAAATTATTAGGTTTCGATTACAAATTGCCACAAGAACGAGAACATTAAATATTATAAATTTTACTTGATGTTATTTTATCATTTATGATGTATTTAATATACTGCAGTATATTTTTTAGTTTATCTTCTAATATTAATTGGTCATGAACTTCATCCAAATTGAGACTAATTGATAACAGTTTAATACTCTTCGAATTGAACAGTATCTCGGAATCACGCATTTTTTCTAAAATGTCGCCTTTATAATTTACGACTATTATTAATTTTGATTCTAATTTTAATTCTGATTTTAAGTCTGTATCCATAAATGTTTGGATATATTTCATTACTAGATAATTTGCACCATTTTCCAAATTAAAACAGGGATCATCAATCTTTATCATACTCGCAATATTTCGGATATTTAGTTGATAGTATAAATAGCTTTTTTATTACTATTATTATATTAAAAAATAAAATTCAATTTAATATATCAGCTAATCATCAAAGGGAGAAAGTCTTTGACCATTGATGTGAACACAATCATCATGGACAGCGAACGACCATTCCATATGATGACAACAACAGTCACCTAGGTAAACGTCATTTGTTTCTAATTCAGTCTTACAACGGGCTCTAATCATTTTGATTGCAGTATCACGAGAAATATTTGGATCCAATTCTTTAAACCTAAACACATAATCGGTCATGAAGTAGTCTTCATGATAATTACGTCTGATATCTTTTCTCATTTCTGAGAAACCTTTTTCTAAAAAGTCGTTCAAATTCATGGAGTTTTGTAGCTGATACAATCTAAGGGGGGCTCAAGTAGAAATTAGTCTAAATAATTATCAATTTTTTAAGTAAGACATATTAATTAAACTTCTTTAAAAAAGTGGGTTATGTTTTATTAAAATACCGCAATATTTAACAGGATTGCGAGAATAATCCTCTGGTTTGTATATACCAAATGCAACTGCTTCTTGTAATATGATTTTAAATGTTTCCCAAAATTCATCAGTATGATTCTTACTATTTATAGCAACGTGAGATATTTCGTGCAATAAGACAAACATCATTAGATTTTCGTCATATAAATTGCCATTATCATCTCTTAAACACAACGATATTTTCTTACCTTTTCTCACTGTGTAACTTTTTTTACCTTCTATGAAATTGCTTGGATTATATCTATATTTTAAACGATCAGTTATTTGTTTGTAATTAGGATTACGCTTCAAATGGGATATGAAATCTAATGTTTTCCTATTTAATTTATTCATAAGATACGCTGCATTGTATTTATCTTTATACATTTTCTTAACTTGGAATTTTTCATCATTTATAACAATGATTTTTTTATTTCCTTTGTTATATATACAGAATATTAACAATCCTATAATCACTACTACTATAAGAAAAACTACGACACTCATACTATATTAATGTACAGGAAAATTATTTCAGTTGACAACTTAATCAAAGAGTTAAATATAGTGAAATTCTTCATTGAAGATGGAACTTACATATTAGAATGGGAACACGAAAAATTCTTCAATGATATATATGAGTTGCATGGTTACAAAGTGTTTATATTACAATCCTATAATTATTTTAATAATAAATTAGGATTATTTAACGTATCGAATGGTAAAACCTACGTAGTTCTCATTAGAATAACTGATTCTACAAGAATCGAAGATAATTATGAAATAATACAGAATCTTGCAGGAGATTACTTGTATACATACAAAATGGGACTTTTACAAAAAGTTGAATGCATTAATAAAAAGAGCGGTTTTATTAAATACTCAGAATATTTAGACGATTATTCTTATAACTTAATTGAAACAATTTGGATTGAAGGTTCTAAAGAAAAGATAGTATTAATTCATGATGATCATCGATTGAGATTCAAAGTAAAGAATGGCAAAGTAACGTTATATAACGATAACGGTAATCGCGCAGTAATAACAGGAATTGATGATATGAAACTTGTTTTCAAATCATATCCAAAATATAACATACTAAAGAACCATATTATATCCCTCATTTTTTATTAGAATTTTAATTATCATTAAAATTATTAAGAATTTGACGACATGTTATATATGACTAGGTGTGAATAGTCGGTGTTTCTATAGCTTGCATATTCTTGTTTATTTAAGCTGCATAACTTTACGAACGTTTCAGAATTAGGAATGTTAATTCTCATTCTATTTTTATAAAGAGTATTAACATTTTTTATTATTGTTGATCTTAGATTCTTTATATTATCACCAAATTTCCTTTTCTCATTCTTGTAGTTATATACTGCCAAGTTATTATTATCTTTTGTAAACTCCCATAAACTTATACATATCAGACTCATTCCGTTATGAGTTATTATCTTTATACTCTTTGATTTCTTTTTCAATGATCTTAATGTGTTTATATTTTTATTTTTAAGATTAGATGCAAGGATACCAAACTTGAGAACACCTTTTTCATCCATCGTTACCAATGTTGTCGCTTTAGCAATGTTTATCACTTGTTCTTCTTCATTATCAGCATCATATTTAGTATCATTTTCTTCCTTTTTATCTTCAATTTTATCTTCAATTTTATCTTCAATTTTATCTTCAATTTTATCTTCAATTTTGTCTTTAATTTTGTCTTCAATTTTGTCTTCAATTTTGTCTTCAATTTTGTCTTCAATTTCTTCCCCATCATCTTTGATATCTTCAATATCTTCAGGGTCTTCTTTTTTATCTTCGATATCTTCAGGGTCTTCTTTTTTATCTTCGATTTCTTCCCCATCATCTTTGATATCTTCGATTTCTTCAAGGTCTTCCCCATTATCTTTGATATCTTCAACTACTTCTTCAACTACTTCATCAATTACTTCATCAATTACTTCATCAATTACTTCATCAACAGTATCTTCTTTGATAATTTCTTCTTCAACAATATTTTTCTCATCTATTTCTTTTGTAATTGTATCAATATTATTATCTACTTCTTCAACAACTATATCAATATTTTCGTCAATATTTTCGTTAACGTTTTCGTCAATGGTGATGACGTCTTTGGTAATATTATTTTCTGTTTCTATTTCAATTTTGTCGATATTTGTCGATTCGTTATAATTTTCTGCAATATGAGACGCGTTGTAATACTCGTTAGAATTATCAGAACTTTCGAATCTGGTACTCAATTCTTCTGCATCAATAAGACTTTCGTCTGAATCGTAATTTTCATTATTTAAATTTTCATTTTTACCACTAGAAATATATGAAGGCGATTCAGACATTTTGTTCTTTTTGTTTTTACGAAATATACCCATTTTATATCTTATATATTTTTCTATTAAAATTAAATTCAATTTAATACATAATACAAGTAAAGATAAAAATATGAACTTGATAAAATTAGGCAATTATTACTATATTTTTGACAAAACTTTGCATTCATCACAAAAAGGAGTTACTATTATGTTATATAAAAAAATAAATGTAGTAACGAGAACAAACAATTACGTGACATTCAATCAACTTAATACAACACAAAAATGCTACAAAGAAATAGTAGTAAAAAAGAACACATATACAAACGGAAGCAATGAATTAAAATATATGATGCAACTGCAAGATAATAAAAGTTTTGTGAAATGCTTGGGATATGTCAAAAATGAATTCAATGTATATACTGCAACTAAATATTACAAAAATGGTTCATTGCTTAACCATGTAAACACATTACAAGCCGAGGAACTTGATACAATCTTCAACAAAATATTAGACATAATTGAATATATGGATAGCATTGGGATTAATCATGGAGACCTAAAGGAAAGCAATGTACTTCTTAATAGTAAAATGAATCCTGTTATCAACGATTTGGAATCAATGCATAACAAGAATGTCAAAAGTAGTATAATAACCAAGAAGTATACTATACCAAATAATGCTCCTAGTAATATAAATAAGGATGTTTGGTCACTTAGCGTAATGAAATATTACGCGAAAAATAAAAAGTATCCATCAGATCTAAAATATAATCAAATTGAAAATTTCATAATAACTAATATATAACCACCTTCGTGATTATTAAATCGAGAAAAATGGATAATCTTAATTTAATCGGATGCGTTGAATCAACTAATAAAAATGGATCAATTATAAAATATTCAGTATATTACGGATTTATAGAAGAACATTTACAAGATGAATTTGTAGATAGTATTAAAAATTATGAGTATGGTTACCTAAAACATGTTAAGAAGGATTATGAAGAAGGATTAATTGGTTTCTATATTATAAACGTGTTCCAGAAAAAAGATTCAATTAAGATACCCACGTTTGTTTTATCAGGAAAAAATCTAGGTAAGAAAAATGCTACAAATATAGAGACGCAAACAATAAAAGAAGCAACTAGTATTTATGATAAATATAAAAGAAATAACAATAAAAGTAGTGATATGTACCCACCAATGTTAGCCAGTAAGTTTAATGAGAAATCAGGATTAGAAAATGTTACATTTGATGAGTTAGTATTAGATAAAAATTATTTTGTAGAATATAAGTTCGATGGAAACAGAGCAGTATCATACTATGCTCATAAAGGCACTACTAGCGGGGTTGTCGTTTATTCTAGGGAACGTAAAATAATATATCCACATAAATTTTTAGAAAAAGAATTAGAGCAGTTGTACAATTTAGAATATCCCGATACAAACGAAAATATTAAGGATTTCTACCTAGACGGGGAATTGTACTTACATGGCGTTCCGTTACAAACTATAACAGGTCAGGTACGTAAACAAAAACCAGAGGATATTACTATATTCTATAAATTCTACGTATTTGATATGTTCAATCCTAAGAAACCAAAGATGCCATACAGAGAACGTAGAGCGTTACTTAATAAGATACTTGGAGTAAACATAAAGTTGGAGTATATTATACCAGTTGGATCCGTATTGACTAATGATAGCAATGTTGTACAAAAAATGTACGTAGAAGCATTAGCAAATCAATATGAAGGATTAATGTTGAAAGATCCAGATGCTCCTTATGAATATTCATATAAAAATTACCATTCTAAGTTCCTCAAAAAGATAAAACCAAGCACAAGAAGAGAATATGAAATAGTAGGATTTGAAACTGGCAAAGGTAAGAATATAAAAGCTGTGACCTTGGTATTAAAAACTAAAGAAGGTAAGTTGTTTAATTGTACTATAAAAAATACTTTAGATTATAAAGAAGAATTGTATGAATTATGGCAAGACCCGGAGTATTTTAAAAATAATGTATTGGGTAAATTAGCAACAGTTGAGTTTCAAAGCATGTCCAATGACGAAATACCACTAAGAGGAGTAGTAATAGAGATACACCTTTAATTTTTTTTATTTTCTATTTTTTGTTTTCTATTTTTTGTTTTATAAAATGAAAGCATTGTATCTGTATATTATATGTCGTATATTATACAGTATGTCAAAAGTTGCTATGATATCTTTTGATCCCAGCGAGTACATTTTGCCATTGCTGTATACCTTGGTTGATACTATTTTGTCATCGATACGATATTTAATGTTCAAATACACATTACTTTCTTTAAATATGCAATCAACAAAATTATCTTTTAATATTATATCCTTATCACACGAATCAATTTCTCTTATCTGTTGGATATGTTTTTCTTTCAAAAGTAAATCGTTAGTATTATTATGGTTATGTATTATATAAAGAATATCTCGTAACAGATAAACATTAATAACTTTTTTACCTAGACTGGGTAGTTCATCGTTATCTATAAGATACTGTTTATATTCTATATCTTCTCTTAATGGTCCACGTTTATTATTTAACCCGGATCCATTAGATAAATCAAGTAACCATTTTTTATATTCTATGTCCATAAAATTACCCTTATCTAATAATACGCGTCCTTTTAAGTTGCATAAATTAATCTTATAATTAGTATATTTGAAATTCTTATCAGGAAATTGATTATTAATTACCGTTAGTACTTTGTCGATTAATCTCCTAACTAATGAATAATCAGTATAAACCAAACCTGGAATGTCTCCACTATTTATCCTGAATACGATGACAGTGAAATATTTATCATAAACTTCATCATAAACATTAAACTTAATATTAGAACCAAATTTGTTCATTTTTTTCTTTAAAGTTTTATTAGTCTTCTTCCCTCTATTAGATTTCTTGGGTAAGTTACGCTTATCAACAATAGGTGCTATTTTGACATACTCAGTTGGTTCTATTTTCTCAATTGATTCATTAAGACCATTATCGCAACTGAAACTAAAATTGATGTTTAACAATGCAACTTTTAATACTTTACCTGTTACATACATCCAATGGGTTAAATCCGAGTTGGTCCTATTCAGTTTGTCGATGAGATGAAAGTTCATTATTTAATAAGACATATATTATTATACTATATACATTTTCAAATTTATGGCGAACATGGAACTGACAGGAGAAGATCTTCTTAGATTAGAAGAAATAGTTAAGATCATTAAAGATTCAAATGCAGTCGATTTCGGAGAATCCTTAGAAGAACAGATACCGTCTCGAGAAGGAAAAGAAGAAGAAATAGTTGGTAAGCTAGTATCGGAAAATGATGATGAATCAATTATTGAGAAAACTAAAGAAGATGTAGAATTAATAAAAGAAAGAAATCAAAGAGAAACATTGGTAATATATTCGTTAGCTATAAAAAGATTGATCATTGAAAAATATTGTGAACTTGACCAAACCACAATAGACAATTATTTGAAGCAATATAAAAGTAGCAAAAATAAGAGCCAATTGAAAAATGCAATGAATTCTCGTAAATTTAAGGATTTGTATGACCGAACTTATTCTAAGAATTTACAAGAAGGAGGAGCAGATTCTATATTCTCTATACCATTACCTGTTCAAGAAGTAACGGTATCATTTATAGCTTATATTAAAATTCTGTACGATTCATTTGTTAAATGTCATACCTTTTATAAAAATACTATCATAAAAACAGTTCGTAATGTTTACAAAGAAACTAAGAAAAAAATCGTTAACCAAGAATTTGAATGCGTTATGGAATTTATCAATTACTACGAACAAAATAGAGATATATTCACAGAAGAAAAGTTTAACGATACTTTAGAATATTGCGGTACCAAATATGGACCTAAATTCTTACAAGATATGCATCCTATTTTATATATTATGTCAACGTTAGTTATGGAAAGATTGTTGAGTCCCAAATTGATAGCTGTATATTTAATGGGAACAATCAAGGATTGGTTGGAAATAAGATATGATGATGGTGATGATGAATTAAAAATAAAGAAACTATTTGTTAAAATGTTCTACTACAAAATACCAGCTATGCGTAAGAATGCTCAAAAATATGCTGATGATTATGCCAAAGAATTAAAAGAATTAATTGATGCAGAAGCTACTGCTAAAGAGAACGTAAGACAACAACTTGTAGAAGAAAGTACCCGATTAAAAGAAGAACGTAAAAAGGATGATATGAAATTAAATATTCGTAAACTATTAAATAAGAAAAAATCATCACCTGCTCAATAAGAGTAATTATAAATCTAATAAAATTAAAAAAGAAACAATATATACAATGGCTTATCAATTACCAATATACAAATCTATTCCATACAGTTTAGAATATTTAGAATTAAAAGATGAGAAGAATAAAGTAAATAAACCATTCAGTACAGAATTGTGGCCGGCATTGCACGGTATTTTACAGCCATCATCAATGCAATTATTTGTACCTAGGATATTTAATATGTTAATGACTCATAAAAGATTAGTATTAGGTATGGCAACAGGTACCGGTAAAACATTAACATCACTTTTAACATCGACAAATTTCAAACCAATATTTTTAGCAGATGGATCAATATCAAGGACCATAGTTATTAGTTTCACTGCTGATATATTTAAAAGAGAATTGTTGTTGTTCCAAGAATTAGGTTTTATAACACACGAAGAAATGAAAGAACTAAATAAATTAAAGTTGAGAAAGTTAGTTACAAAAGATCCTGAACATATCAGGGCTTATAAGAATAAGTACAACGAATACCGGCGTAGAATTACCGATATAAATAGTGGCGGATACTTTATGTTCTTTGGTTACAAGGAACTTATCAATACATTAGTAGAAATGGGAAAGGATATAACTTCATATAAACCAAAGGAATTATACGCTAAATTACGTAATGGAGAATTGGCGATAAATACTGGTTTGTTGGCAATGTTTAAAGGCTCGTTAGTTATATGTGATGAAATTCACTTGGCTTATAATTCAATTGAACAAAATAATTATGGTACTGTTATACAGTACATCATGGATTACTACGGACCTGATATCTATGCTTTGTATATGTCTGCCACAATTATCAATAATAATCCTCGTGAAATTGTTGATATAGCTAATTTGATGACCGTAGATAAGAAATTTGATGTTGATGATTACTTTGAATACTCGGATGTCAAGTCTTTGACTTCAGATAATGAAGAATCATTTGAACAGAATACCGAGGATAAAATTATAGCTGATATGAGCGATGTTCTAAATGTATTTCGAGGTAAGATTATAGTCTACGAAGAAGAGAATAAAAATTACCCATCTTATGAATATATGGGAGAAGAAGTAATGCCTGGATTGAAACTTAGTTTATGTGAAATGTCTCCATTACATCAACAAACATTTAACTTCACAACATTATACGATAAACCTAATGGATTAGAACGTATCATAAATGATATAGTATATCCTAATCCTGATTTTCCTGATATAGATTATAATTTATTCCATCCAGATACATATTATACTTTGAGTGATGCGAAGAAACGTGAACTATCGAATGTATACGGGTTGTATTCATCAGAAGATATCAAAACTAAAATTGGTAACGCTCCTGAAGATTGGAAGAAGAAATATGGTATTGAACTTAAAAAAGAAGGTGTTAATTTCTATTTAACTGGTACGTTTCTACGCAAAGAAAATATAGCTATATATTCGACCAAATTATATAACTTATTGTTGACCCTGGAAAAGATAAGAGACATTAATCCTAATTCGAAAATATTTGTATTCCATCCGTTTGTCCAAATGTCAGGTATATTACAAGTACGTGAACTATTATATTATAACGGATACCTAAATGAATATGGTGTTCCTAATGATGAGACTTATATGGTTGGTATCAATAAAAAATATGGAGAAATATCAAAAGAAGAAAGAGACAATTATAAACCATCCCGGTACATTGCTACGTATAATTTCGCACCTGAATCGAAAGAAAGTGTATTGGAGAAATTCAATGATGTTATAAATGCGAGATCTGAGATGTTTCAAGTATTGTTAGGCTCCAAGATTATGTACCAAAGTGCGACCCTCAAAGATACGCAATATTCTATTATACTGGGGCTAATTAACAACTACTCTAGTGAAATTCAAGTACATGGACGTAATCGTAGAAATGGTTCGCATAACAATTTGCCACCTAATCAAAGATACGTCAAATATTATACTATGTGTTCTGCTACGAATACTAAAATGATGCCCAGAAATCCAGATTCCAATGAATTAGCAATTCGTAAAAACAAGTTTAAGACTTATAATGTTATCCGAGAATTAAATAAGAAAATCAATGAATATGCTATAAACAATTTCATCACATTACAAGATCTTAATTATAAACAAGCCGATCCGATGCGTAATTTATCATATACTGATAAGTTATTTAAAGATTACGATCCTAAACGTAAAGTGAGCGATGTGACTTATCGAGCTTATGATTACTTCAATGATGATATTAAAAACATGTTATTTCTATTGAGGAAACTATTCTTCACTAATCCTGTTTGGTCTATAACTCAAATTAAGAATTTTATAAAGAACGTACCATTTAATATACCTTACAATTTCTCCAATACATTAGAATTAACTAACATATTGGATATTTGTTTATTCTACATATCATATAACAACACCGAGATATCCATTAATAACTTGAACAATATTTATTTTAATCCGTATATCAAGTTGTTTAACCAAGAATATCGTAATGGTAAAATGGTAACAACTAATTTGAGAATTATAGTTAATATTGGTGACTATTTCATATTGACACCTATTGTAAATGGTAAAATAAAGTTGGATATGAATTGTTTCTTAACTCGTAAAATTATAAACAATAAGATTGAATTTGAATTGAAACCAAATAAAGAAACGAATAAATATTCAATTGAATACGATAAATTCATAATAACATATAAAAATACCGAAGGAGAAAACCGACAAAATTTAATTTACAATTCGTTACGAGACTATCCATTAGAATATCATGATTATGTACTAAAATCATTTATAGAAGGCAATTTGGATATACCAAAAGATTTGGAAAAATTATATAAGAACTTAGGTATACTTAAAAAGAATAGATACGTTTCGTTACTAGACGAATGCATTTATAATGATAAATTCTGGACTTATAAACCTAAAGTAAATGAGTTTATACCTGAAAATAAGGTAGTAATAGGATATATCAGAGACAATAAATTTAAAATAAGATACCCAATGGGTAATAAAACCAATAAGGATCTGCGTAAAATAAACAAAGGAATTGCATGTGAAACATTGAAGAAAGAAAATCTAAAAGAGTACATTGATCTAACTAAACTTAAAACAAAGGATACAAAGACTTACCAAATATGCCAACAACTTTATAATTATTTACTAGAATTAGAAATTGATTCCAGACAAGAAAACAAAGGAACTCGATTTATGTATTTATATAACGATAACATACCAGCTATTAAATAGAATTATTTAAACGAAATTATTTAAACGAAATTATTTAAACGGAATTTATTCTGAACTATCTTTGTCTAATGTTATGAATATAGTAAAATAAAGGAATATTATAGATAAAATAATTAATATAATAATTAATACAATAATTAAAAATAACATTAAATAATTAATATATATAATGAGTTCTATAATTAACTATAAAAGAAAAATATTAGTATTAGGTTCTAAGAAATCTACTGTGAGGTTCTTTATAAATAAAAACTTCAAAAAGTTAAATTATCAAAATGGTATGTATCAAAATGATTCCTATAAAATACAAGAGTCTTATAATGTATCCGATTTAAAAAAGATATCTAAGATTGATAAGATATATTTTGTTTGTGACTATATTAATAACTTCAGTAACTTTCCGGTTAGTGAAGTTGATATAATAATGGCAAAAGAATTGATATCTTTCTTATATGAGGATCTTAAATTTAACCATACTTTGACAATTGTGACAATACCTAAAAATCAATCATTAGTAAATCCAAAATTGGAAAGTAATGTAAAGAATTATTTCAATTTCACTGATAAGGCGAATATAGAGGTTTTAATATACGATGAAGATGATCCATATATTAGTTATTATACCTGTTCTGTTGATATTAAGAAATTATATCACCAACATATATACGATACAATTATATCTGATGTACAAAATTATATGGTTGATAACGAATTGTATCCTGGAGTTAATTTAAACATATTTGAGAAACTGTATTATAAGAGAAATTATTGGGGATTGATATTATATAGCAAGAAGCCTGCCAATGATAAATTTAACGGAATATTATGCTACGATTTTCTAGGAAAAAAGAAATTCTTTGAAGGTAAATTTTACGGTAATATTATGAAGTCAGGTAAATTTTACTCTGAGGATGGCGAGTTATTATTCGAAGGTGATGTTTGACAATATTTATTGATGCAAGTAGTCAACAATTTGTTATAACATTCATCAATATTCAATTTGTAGTTATCCTTAATTATGTATATAGAAATATTTATTATACCAAATATGATAAACGCGTTATTTTCATAGCACGTTAATATATTACCTTGTCGATCATATACATTGACGAATGGTTCTTGGTTGTTTATCATTAAATCTTCGTGAGGATAAGCACTTTTGAAATTGATAAGATAGCATTCATCATCAGATTTAACAAACGTACTCTCATTTGATACTGCATTTATTATTACATGTAAATTATGTAACCTTATTTCTGATGGTTTTCTCTCAGTGAAATTATAAGATCTCAATATATATTCTTTAAGTATAGCTTCGAATTCCATAGGATAAAATGATATAAATTTAATAATATTATCATGTATATATTCATAATATTCCTCACTAACTCTCCTAAATGAAGATCTGAATTGATTAGTAACAATTTTGAATTTCATATGATTCGGAACTTTCTCTTTGACTAAATTTAATTCGTAATCTTTAAAGTTGCTACCCATATAAACTATTATAAGTTTGAGAGCAAAATTATAGTTAATTATGAAGTTATCTTTATATAGGAAATTTATGTATACCGGAATAACATTAGGAGGAGAACACAACGAATTCAAGTATTGTTGAAGTGTAGTTTTTCTAGAATCGTAACTTTCCATATAAAATTTGCTATCTCTTCTATTTAGATATACCCGTTTAGCACTGTTTAAATGACTAAATGTTGGTTTATAATCCTTATTAATCTCAGCCAAACCTTCTTCATAATCTTCATAACATTCGTTCAAAAATTGCAACATCTCGAATGATCGTGGTAGAAGTTTATAAATAGAAATTCAATTTATTTCACATATATATACTATACATATCTTGTAAAAATGACTATTGATTTACTTAAACTCACTGCACCAGAAGACAATGTAAGTAATCCTATTAAAATAATGTTAATAATAATTACAATATTTCTAGTAATATTACTCACTTATGGTAACCTAATAATAAAATATGTATTAACTCCGCTAAAATTAGTTGATTTTAATGTTAGTACTGGCAATGTACCAACTCCTACTATGAAAGGAAGGTTGCTTTTAGCATTTATAGCCAGCTTATTAATTATATTAATGTATTTATTAATATTTAAAATACTGTAATATAATGACTGATTATAGTAAGAAAATTAAAGTAGATACTAAGGATCATGGTATCGTTAGTATTGAACACAAAGAGATAACGTCTGATCTCTTATTACATAAAATGTCAAATCTTATTGGTGATTCTGGTTCTGGTAAATCGGTGTTACTCAATGGTTTATTACATGCACTGAAAGGTAAAATACCAATGATGTACGTATTTTCAGCCACAGCTATAGCAGATAAGAGTTCTGATCTTAAAATATTAACACCAGTTAGCATGATATATGCGAAATGGGATTTAAAAGTTGTAAAGAAGATAATGGATTATAACGAAATAAGACAATCAAAGAAAGAACTCTCATTTAATCTAGGGATATTACACCGGATATTCACCAAATTCAAACACATGATATCCAGTTGCGCCAATTATGATAATTGTATCAAGTTGATAAAAAACCAAATCAAAATAATGAAGGATAAGAAATCTGATGATGAAGTTAAAGAGGAAGCAAATAACAAAATTGTGATGATTTATAGAAGATTGATACAGAAAAAGTATTCTCAAATAATGAAATGTAAAAATATATTGAGGACGTTGGAACCTGAAGAATTAACAGCATTAAAATATATGTTTAAAAATATCGAAGTAGGAATTATATTTAATGATTTTGGTAATGAACAAGCTGCTATGAAAAAGAAAAGTGAAGATTTCATAACATTTAATAACTTGTATACTCGTGGAAGACATTTCCATATAACATCATTTAATTTAATACAAAGTAAATCACAATCTAGTGACTTGATTTTGTCCAGTGCTCATTTAACATTCTTCACTGATGTAGGAGCAGCCAGCGGATTCTTTCGTAGGCGTTGTTTCTCAATTGAATTACAGAAAAAATACAGTCAAATATCAGAAGGTATATTATTGTCTCCTGAGCATTCTAGCAAATATTTGAAAGTAATGTATAATAAAAATGCCAAAAGTTCAGAGATTACTTGTGTACATTCTGATATAATAAAACCATTTAGATTCACTCATGACAATTATTGGAAAGGTTTAAAAGACAAAGAAAAAGATGTTAAGGATATGGTATCACCTGATAATAGTTTCAAATTCAAAGTAGCCAAATCTGGATAACTTGGAGACCACCTGAAAGGGTAGGATAACTTTAAGATAACAAATATATTACTTCGCCGGGGTTTTTATTGAACTTGAAGTAATCTACTATAATATTGAAATTAATATTAATTATATCGTGATACGAATATATTTCATTCTTTAAATTGAACGCCATAACGTCAACAAAATCATCATACTGATCTTCCAATATTAGCAGTTTGCCTGAATCACAAAATTCACTATTTTTAGATGAAGAACACGTTGATATAATATTACTAATGTTCTTATTTAATTTTAGTTGATCAGCTTTTACAAGTTTGACATATTTTTTACCTTCGGTTACTAAGTAATCTTTTATATCCTTGATATCATAAGAAGAGAACGATTTAATATTATCAATATCATATAAGAACTGATTATTTTCAATGTTACTTATAATATCTTCTTTTAAAATCTTATCATTCTTGTAATCATTTATTAGTGAAATTATCATCTCTCTGTCTTGTCTATGTTCCAATAATTTTGATATTTCAGTTATATTCGAGTTAATATTGTCATCAAATTTGTTACTCTTAACTATCTTCAAAATATCATCTTTTATCTTATTTTTAAGGTTCTTTAATATGTAGTTATAAGTTGCTATTTTATACATCTTAAACATATTGTTGTAATATATTTTGAAATTTATGTCTACTAAATGTTCATCTATGTAATTTTTAGTATTGTGAGTATTCTTGATTAGCTTATTTATATTTGATGGTTCAAAATTTACTATTTCAATTTGTATGTTAGATATTTCTCGTTTTATATCTGATAACTTAGTATCATTAAACCAGAAATAGAGATTACTAACATTGAATCCGATTACTTTAGTATTTGGGTTCATTGAATTCGTATCTGTTATTTCTTCAAGTTTCTCATTATACACTACAAATACAGGTTCGATGCTAACTAATGACTTGATGAACTCATATGTTGATTTCCATGATATTTTGTGATTATTTCTTTCATATATTTCATTGTAGATGTTCTTAGGATGATCAATCATAGGAGAATTATATAATCCTATATAGATATCATCATAAATTATTGTGTTAATTTTCTTACCAGATACGTAAATGTGCGTTATTTTTTTATCATCTAATTTTGATTTCAAGTTATCATAAGTAAATATATTAACCAAGTTGTCGGCTCTTAGTTTAAGGTTATTCTTTATATTAATTATGTCTTGTATGAATTGATTATCAAAAGTAAATAACGATTGTTTATTATAAACTACTACATTGTTATTAAAAGTTACAATAAATTTATTATTTACAAAATTATTGATATCATTTCTCATATTAACAAACAGTTTGGTATCATAAGTTAAATTAATAACACAAACATTGTACAGATATAATAATATTTCTTCGAATACTAAATTCCAATAAGAGTCATAAGAATGTTCTCCTTTCTTAAAATATATTTCCAATGAGTTAGTTAAATCCTCGATACTATTGAAATATATATTCAGTACTTCAAAATCCAAAATATTATAAGATTGTAATTTCTTAATAATATCATTTATCAAATTTGGTATTTTAAGTTCCACCATTTCAGCGTACAATATGAGAAGTGATGCATTATCAACATTAAGGTAACTATGACTACTATGTATAAAATATATAGAATCCAATGTATAAAATATTTCCGAAAATACATCAGGTAAGTGATATTTTTTGCCTATTATTAGTTCATCTTTATATTTAAGTAGATTGGAAGTCTCAGTGCTATTTTTCTTATTTTTGGAAATGCAATGTTCAGTCATGCAAGTATCATATAATTCTGTCATTTTTTTACCTTTGTTCTTAACATTACGACAAACAGGAAAACAGTAACCTTTTGGATGCTTACCAGTAACGAACGAGAAATGTTTGAAATCAGGATCTTCACATGCGTAATATATTGGTTCATTAGTTGTAAAATTCCAATATTTTACGAGATTCTTTTTCTCTTTATCTGACATCTTTTTAACTTCATCGAGACTGTATATAGTTGGTCTATTCTTCTTCTGTACTATCCTGGAATATATTTTATCTTTACCTAGATTCTGGGCATATAATTCTGGATCTAACTCCTCTAATTTTTTAATATCTGATTTGGCAATGTAGTTTTTCTTATTTATAACTTGTGTGTCTGATTTGGATTTAATGTTACTTAAATTATACAAAGTACTCAAAATGTAATAGTATATATGATTAAATTCATCAGGTACTAAATTAAACATCTCAAATGTTATACGGGTTATACTATTGGTTACGTTCAATTTCTTCCCACCAAATAATAATTTCCAAGTTGAATTAGCACCAGCATCTAGGTAAGCATCGTAATAGTTTTTCGCTTCCTTGTCTTTCTTTATAATAAATTTTCTATCTCCGTAATCAAATATAGATTTATAAAATTTGCTAAATATCTGATGATTAGTTTGTATATTACCTAAAGTTAACATTCCAATTTTACCTAGATCATTAAACATATTTTTATATTGATTGAATTTATTTTCTGATATTGATACATTATAATACATCAAAATATCCAAAGTATAGAACTTAACATTACTCAAAGTAAAGTAACTTAAATTAAAGTTACTTATATTTTTATTAAGAACAACTGATATATTGTTATTTATTATTTTTATTATCTTATTAACTATATCCATAGCTAATTCAATTGATTTGTTAAATGATACTTTATCTTCTTCTCTGTTGTTAATTATGATGTAATATTTACAATTAGGAAATAAAACAAATGTCGCAATTTTAGTATCCAATTCAGTTTTATCGTATACGTAATATAATACCAACCCGTTATTCTTAAATTTCAAATATGTTTTATACATATCATAATTAATACTATCATTGTTAGCTATGTTACTAGTATGAGAAATATGTTCCTTTGTTATTTCATATATTTCATTATTGAATTCAAATTTTGCTATAAGTTTAATTATCGATGAATTAGTTGGTATTATATCAAATATGTTTCTGATATTTAAAATGTTAAGGTTGGAATTATAATTATTACCTAGTTTAATATTTTTTGCTATAATTTCTACATTCTTTTCCAATGCTTTAATATCTTTTATCTTCATGGTATATGCAGAATCTAGGAACATCTTCTCTTTAATGAATTTGTTTTCCAAGTTACTAATATTATCAACCAAGAAAGGATACGAAGTTAACAATGTTTTTTCATTTGTTAAATATAATTTGAATGCATCATAATCCAACATAGGATAATATTTTCTTATAAATCCATAATACATAACGTCGAAATAATGCTTATCGTCTAATATTTTTATCTTATTCATACCTAAGATATCTGAATACATTTTTAAATCCAGTAAGTAAACATGATTGACCTTTAAACTAGATAATAATCTGAATTCTTCCAAAGATTTAATTCTAACAGATTCTCGACTTAGAAATAGTTTCTTATCAACGCTTATATTATAAAGTTTAGTTATATCATCCAGGGGAGTCAAGGTGTACAATATATCATTAACGTATATTTCGTGAAATGTTTCGACATTATTGTCTCCTAGGTATAACAGTTGTCTATATACCGGTATCTTGCATACCGAATATATTTTATTTTTAACTGCTAGTATATTATCTTCAGGATACAAACTAGTATCGAATATATAGCTGTTACCTTCTTCAAATTCGGCATCTAAAACACCATCACTGGAAGATGCGATATTATCAGAAGTAACATCATTAAAATCTATATCAAAATCTATATTAACATCACTTGATTCTTGTATCTGAGGTTCTTCTTCTGTTGATCCAAAATTCTCTATATCATCATCTCGAGATGAATGTATTATAAGACTATTATCCTCAATGTCACCACCCATTATACTACCTCCTATTATGTTACCTCCTAATGTGCTGCCTCCTGATATCATTGATCCGGTTGTTTTGATATTAGATATTTTTTCGATATGTTTATGAAACAGATTTTCATCCATAATATTATCCAATCCAAGTTTCATTCTATAATCGGTACCAAAGTAATTCTCAATTGCAGGATCATCAAATTTAGAATCAAGAATTTTCTTTTTGATCAATGGAGGACAATTCCATATGAATATAGTTTTCTTATTGTAATTAGGATTAAAAGGATTGATATGATATATTATAAACGTATTCTTATGAAATTTATTATCCATCTTATTATAAACTTCTTATAAATTAATAGTATATATATTATAATAAGAATATATAATTAAAAATGAGTGAGATACCAGATGCATTAACGTTAGACAACCATCAACTTTTGGAATCCATTATAAAAGAATGTGTGAAAAAAATTAAATCTCATATTGCTAATAGTATCAAAGTTGCTAATTCATCTTCTAAATGTTCGTGTACCATAAATTTAACTTCTTTCTTTCCTAGTACTGACCAATTAGGGGATGATTATGAAGCTATATCAATGCAAATATGTGAAGAAGTAACGTTGATGTTAGAAGAAAAACATTATCATTTGGTAACTAACATAACTGGAAATTCTAATTGTATTATGGTTATATCTTGGAAGAAAAAACAATTTGATGGTAAATGTCCAACGTTCTATAAGTATATGAAAACTGATCAGTAGTATTGGATAAAGTTATAAATTATTTTTTCTAATGTATCAAGACATAACTCCCGATCTGATATATTTGTTAAATTTTGGTAAAACCGGGGTAACATTTCGGATTCATAAATTACACCTTTTTCATAAACAAAGAAAGGACCTGCTTTAGGAGTAGCAACTTCGTAGAATATCTTGTCAAACTCTTTATCCTTGTTTAACAAATCAACGAAAGCTTTGTTGCTCGTAGATGACGAAAGTTCCTCGGTCAGATCAAACGGTAATATTATGGGATAAATAGTCTCAATAAAGTCTGCTTGTACGAGATTAGTTGACATCTTATTTATTGCAAATGTTACAATATTAGCTACTTTAATTACTTTCTCTGGCTCCTTGGTGAGAGGTATTACAAAATCTAATTTAGGGTATTGACTACTACTATATTTACCTACTATCACATTCTTTCGGATATCACTGCCTTGTAATTTAAGATTGAATACCAAAGTATTTGGTGAGTAAACAATGCATAGGAATTTAACAACGCATGTTATAGATCCATTTCCTGAGTTATTAATTTGTATGAATATATCAGTGTACCCTAATATTTCTTTAACTTCTACGTAATACCTATTATTTATAAAATTACCGCAATAATTCTTCGTTATCAATGCAAATAAATTATTAGGTATATTGGATGCGAACCCAATAGGATTAGTAATATCCAAAGTTATTTCCTCTTGTATAATAAAATTCATTAGCTATTATATATATTAATTATATATATCAATTTTATTATTGGTAATAATAAAATAAAAATATGCAATCAGCTAAGGATATCTACATTAATTTCATAGAAGAAAATATTAATACCTTAGATAAAGATAAGAAACTTAAACTATTATTATATCTGTATAATAATTACGATAAGAAATATTTCGTTAACGCTAAAACGGTAGGCAAATTATACGTAAATCGTGAGTTGTTCAAATCACTTGAGATAACAGAGTTGAAGGAAATTTATAATTTAATTCAAAATAAATAAAATTATTATTATATACATATGAATATTAACGATTTATTAACGTTAAGTATATCTGACTTAAATTCGATATACGGAGGTAAAAAGAAAATAAGAGGAGGTGATGGAAACAGTGACGGAGAACATAATAATAAAAACATACAAAAAGAAAAAAAAGACATCAAAGATATCGTCAAAGACTTCGAAGATAGTGGAGAAGAAGACCAAAACATTGATTTTGAAAACGAAGTAGAATTTGAATTTGATGAAGAACACGAAGGTGAACACGAGCCTCGTAACGACGAAGACGAGTCTCGTAACGAAGACGAAGAAGGTGAAATTGATTTCGAATATGAACTCGAAAACGAAATAGAATTTGAAAACAACGAAGGCGAAGAATTTGATAATCATCAAGAAAACATAGTATTTGGAGGATATCTTGTAGACGACAAGTTTGAAGAAAATGAAATATTTGGTGGATTTGTTGACGATTCATATGACTCTGATGTAATAAGAGGTAATTTAATATTAGATGATTAATGATAATTTAATAATAGTTTTTTTAGTATTCTGATATAATGTCATCATTCATCGAGATTAACGATTTAACAATAGACGATTTGGAAGGAAAATCCAAATATTCCTTCGAAGTGGAAGAATATGAAGACGAAATAGTTTATGATAAACTACCGTATCATTTTGAGAACATGGCAGTGTGGCCTAAATATACAAATCTTAAATGTGGATATTGTAGTTTAGATATACCTGGGATACCATTGTTTATACCAATGTCTGTGACTCCTGAAGGTAAAATAGAAGTAGGTCCGAGTATGTGTAATTTCAAATGTATATTAAAAGTAATAGAGAGATATTCCATTAATGAATACAATAATGCATTGGTACGATTAAGAGTAATGCATAAAAGAATTACAGGTTATGAATTAGAAAATTCTAGTAGTAATATAAATAGTTTAGAATTGGATAAATTCGGTGGTATGTTATCAACTAAGGTATTTCGTAAAAGAATATACGATGAATATGACAATAAAGCCATATATTACAAGATGTTTGCATCTGAAAGAGAAGCATTGAATTTTATTAATTCCTTTGAAGAAATATAATTTATTTAAATATACAATTGAATATATAATATAATGGATGATTTTGAAAGCGAGAATTTCCGTGATATATTGAACACGGAAAATCTTAAGGATGATGCTTATGATGATTTGAAATTGGATGATGATATATTTGATATTAACGAAAATTCTGCTGGTGAGGAATCCGATAATGATGATATATCTGAAAAAGAAGAACAAGAAGAAGAAAGTGAGAACGAAGAAGTAGATTTTTTAGAAGACAAATCTGACAAGGAACCTCGAGTAAAATCAAGAAGCGAAGAAGCAGAGAAATTAGAAAACTTACTAAATGATGACAAATCTAAGGATAATGAATTTGATGATTTGATGTATAAAATATCTAGTAATTATGATAAAATAAAAGTATTAAATGATGGTGATTTGCCATCAGTATTCCCGTTACAAAGTGATATAAAAACAGTACGACATGCGAGACAAGTATATAAATTAACAAATAAGAAGTTAAATTCTATGATGGTAAGTGACGCATTAACTGAAATAGTACCAATATTTGGTGATGTATTGGCATTCATATTCAACGGTGAAAGGTCAATATTCGGTCGTAAACCGGATGCAACTGGATATGGAATAAAATTGAGAACTAAGATGTCAAATTGTAACAATGATATTGGAGTTATATCAGATAAAATTGTTAGGAATGATTTGGTTGCATCGTGTATTAAATTGTTGTCAATATTTGGAGTACCTTTCTATACAACCTTAAAAGAGAATTCCGATAGATCTAAACAAGGACTTAAAAAAGAGAAAATAATAGAGCTTAACTCTAAAAGAAACTAATTTTAATCAATAAGATATCCTCCTAGAAAGGAAAAGATAAATTTTAATCAATAAGATATCCTCCTAGAAAGGAAAAGATAAATTTTAATCAATAAGATATCCTCCAAAAGTATTAGGATCAACATAACCACTATTTTTTATATTGAAATTGACATTTTTAGTCATTCCATGTTTAAGAAGTTTGAATTTAAGTGCCAAACCCAACACGGCACCAATTATTACTATAATAAATAACAAAACAATTAAAGCTATGGCCCACCCTGGCATATTAAGAATACTTAGTATAACTCACTTATATAAACCTGGTGAGAAAAAAAATATATATAATATATAAAATTGTAGTATTTAGAATTATTAGTTTTTTTGTAAAATATTTATGAGAATCGGACAACGTAGTTACCTGAGACTCTTACAGTGAAGTTAATGGAGATCATGTAGATATGTAAGCAGAAGCAGTTCTTATCACAGCATTCTTCAGTGTAAACTGGAGAAGTACAGACACATTTATTGCAATTCTTGTAACCATGATGATTAAGACCCAATGCAAGATATGATTCACGAGCCTTGGAGAAGTTGCAAATGTTATCAACTTGAGGATCGAATAATTTATATTGGAATGAAAGGAATGGTGCTTGTCTTTCACGGAACAATGATTGGAAGTGATCAACACCTCGTTCATAAGGATGTAAGTATTTGTAGTAGTAAACGTTTTGTTGATTGAAGTAATCATAAGCCAAAACTCGGAGACCAAGAGATCGGAGAGTATCAATCTTTCTACTTCGGATGTAAGTTTTAAGAGATTTGATTTCATGGTAATAAGTAGTAACGGGACCAACAGTTTCAGAGTATTCACGGGTATAATTCAAATATTCAAGATAGTTGCAGACGTGAGCATCTTCGAACCAGTTATCAAGATAGTGAATATGTTCTTTCTTTCTATTGATTTGAGGAATCAATCGAGGAACTAAATATTCAGTTGGCCATCTACTGCTATACAATTGAATATCTTCAGTATTATCTCGGCAAGTACAATCATAACATACACTCTTTTCTTGGACAACAGGGATTCGGATCATATCAAAACCAACCTTGGCAACAAACATTTCGTGGAGGTAATCATCAACATAGAAACAAGTACTAAGAAGACGCATTGACATATTCTTGCAACAATCTCGGATAATTCCTGATCCTGGATTTAAGAAAGGAATGAGTCGTGAAGTTCTGAGGACTGGTGAGAATTGATCAGTTACTGGGTTGATAACACCAGCAGTTGATGGTTGAGCAGTAACTTCTTCGTGAATGAACAAGTCACCGAAAGTAGGTCGGAAAATATCATCAAGATAAGCGGATTTATATTGGATCTTCTTAGGAGTATCGGGTAAAGCAGCCATACACAAAGATTTAGAAATATCCTTAGAGAAAGTGAAAGGAGTAGGAATCAAAAGTTGATGACATTTGTGAACAAGTTTAGGAGTTTGTAATCCATCATGAACTTGAACGTTGTGACCAGTACTGGCAAGAGCATCAGGACCAGTAATGTTGGCAAATGATTTACCTTCAACAGTCATGAGATGATTCTTTTCCCAATGACCAATATCTTCACCATAAAGGTTATACAACAATGGTTTGACGTGGTTACCAGTATTATAGAGGAGATCATTCAAGACTGAAAGTGAATCATATTCTTGAATTGGTTTCTCATCAACCATAAAGATATTATCGTTGAATATTTTGATACCAGGGAATCGAACCGCACGAACATAGTTGGCTTTCTTAACCTTGGCAGCTTGGCCACCATTACCGAAACCATTGGCATTGGGGAATACCGCAGTTCCATCAGGTCCGGCAATAAGGGTTCTGTGTCCATCAGTGTAAGTGTATCGGATACCTCCAGGCGCAATGGTGTATTCAAGTCCATCAGCGTTAGTGAAAGTGGTATTTTGAGGAACACCAGCTAACATATAGTAAACATGACCATCAGGAATAGTAGCAGCGGCACCAGTCAAACCTAGCGCACCAGCTCCAAAATCCAAAGGTTTACCAGTGTTAAGATCATTAACAGCTTGATATTTAGAATATACAACAATATTAGGTAAATCAGCTTCCTCACATTGTACTTCGGGTAGATCAACAACAGCGCTAACATTAGTTTGGAAATCACCGATTTCATTCATCAAGAATTCGATAGTCTCACCAAATCCGGTGGTACCAATAGCATTAGTAACGCATTGATCAGTTGTACAGAGTGCACATGGTTTATATGAGTCATCAAGATGAACATAGTGACTAAATTTATATTCGGCCAAGGTCATATTAGTGTTATGTAATCCTTGTCGCTTTTTTAATGATTGAATCTTAAAATTTCTTTGTTCAATCAAAGGTCGGGCATGAATAAGGTTTGAAATACGTCCATTACTTCCCAACGCTTGTTTTACGCTCGAAGACGTAGTATTGGAATAACTTCCATTTCCTCTACAAGACATGATTGAGTGTTCTACTGTTATATAAAAGAAAAATAAAAATAAAAAATAAATAATTAATTACTTCATTGATTATAGTAGTTAATCTTGGTACGTTTGAATTCAAAACCCATTTTCTTGTATATTCTCTTGGATTTAGCATCTTTATCTCGCAATGAATCTTCTTTTTGGATATATATGAACTTTAATAACTCTTGATTGCGTTTTGGATTTGGTAGTCTATTATTTATAAAACAAGCAATGATATAATCGTAACATATATTATATTTAGTGGTTGTATTATCCTCGGCGTATATCTTAGTGAATTCTAACAAGAAATTGAGACAATATTGTTCCTCTTTGTAATTCAAACAAGGTATATTTTTATTAGGGTATAATCTTTTGTATATTGAACTCGTATATTTCTTATATTCAGTCAAATTATACTTGCCTTTAATTCTAGGATCATCTTTTATGTTATTCATAATTGCTCGTAGTTTGTAACCTATATTAAAATTCTCCAATACGATTTTATTTTTAGCAATATTCTCAGCTATGACTCGGATTAATTCAGATGGTATATCTTTTCTATCTTGTCCATAAATTATACTAAGTTCTGTTTTAATATACTTGATGATATTCTTATTACTATCATCTATCAGTTGATTTGCTTCGATGAAATATTTAACTTTATCATACTCGGATATTTTTCTGGTATGAAATCCACATTTAGAACATTCGTAGCTATCATTAATCAAATCCAATTTCATAGGCATATCACACCTATGACAGATATCAAAATTTACTCTTACGTTATGGATAGTATTCAGTTTTCTAAAATCGGATAATAGTTTACCAATTTCTACATACTTGCCATTAATACAAAACCTATTTGAAACTTTATATACAACATATACTTTAAGAAATTTTAGAAATTTGGTGAAGAATCTATTTATTCCAATTGAATTAATATCTTCATAGAAATATTTAGTATTTATACTGAACATTGAATTGTACATAAATTGACATGCTATTATTTTGTTCTCATTTTCCAATTCTTCTATTTGTTGTTTTTTGATAGGTCTAACAAATTTGAAATTAACATCATCATTCAGTTTATATAGTAACGATACTACATTTTCTATTAGCGTAATTTTGCTTAATATGTTATTTTTCAGTTCGTGTTTCTTAGCTATATTATCCATTAATGGTTGCAATTATGAATGTACCAAATAATATATCAAAATAAAATATGAGTGCTATATTTATATAAAAAAATACTCTCTATTAAATTTCTGTTAGTATTACTGTTTCTTTTTGTGTATCGAGATCTTTCACAATGATAGGTTGTGTATCTTTAGGTATCATTTTCTTCTTAATGTTATCAATATCATGTTCAGTTCTCATTAAGTTCTGTTTTTGTTCTTCTGTTTTATTGGGTATACTCATCAATTCTTTTCTAGCACCTTCATATTTACGTAACAACGCAATATCTTCTGGTGATAATTTTTGCATCTTCTTCTGAGATCTGTGTTCCATGATTTTCTTAACTGTTTCTTGTTCTCTCTTATGAGATTCGAATATGGAGTTGATAATTTGAGCTTCATCATCCTTAGAATAAACTAAGCATTTTTGTCGTTGTCTGTAGAAATCCCCGAGTATCGTTGGTTTTCTGAAGTGTACTCGTGATGGATCTGATACGAATTTTTCAGAATACTTCTTGCAGAATGAATCAACATCATCCATATTTTTAAATACTCCATGTGGTAATATTATGGCTTCAGTACCTGGATTTTCTACGTAGAATTGAGCAGTTAATTCTCGTAGCTCGTTGGCGAACATTTTCTTATATTTGATAATGTTACGCATTTGTTCTTCAGCAGGAGGTTCACTTAATATCGTGCTTAATTCTTCATTATAATGAAGGAAATCAAATCCTCCCATTACTTTACCGTCATCAGTTACTTTGAAATTAGAATCAACATGTTTATCTAATGCTCTATAATGTCTCTCTGGGTCATATTTAAAGATATGACTTAAGAAATCCTTAATAATATTGTAATGTTCGTGGCTCTTTTTATAATCTTGTTCCAAAAGTTTATAACAATATCCAATAACAGAGAATATTGTTTTCTTTACTTCAAATGATTCCCTAGTTGGTAACCATTCAAATAACAAAATTTCATCTTCTTTGAATTCATTGTACTCGACATTATATAATCGAAATTTATCAGGAGCATTTTCAATAGAGGAATCAATAATATACTTCTCTACTTCCAATGGTAACGTTTGAGCATCAACGGCGTCGTGTAAAATTTTCTCTTTGAAATCTATTTGTTCCTCTTCAGTTAAACATTGTGAATATTGTTGTTGTAATTCTGGATTTGATTTGATAATAGAATCAAAGTAATTTTCCAAAATGGAATCCGTATCAAAAGCAAATTCTTCGTCCATCTTATATTAGTATCCGGAAATTATTTATATTGAATTTTAAAAATAAAACTGAAAATATATAACATCATTTATACTTTTGTTTTTCTATATAACTTAGTGTAAAATGGAAGTCGCATTATCAGTCATAAAATTCTTACAATTAGAATCAGATAAGTATATAGAAGAAAGCCGTAAATTCATGGAAGTTAAGGTAAAAGAAGTTATAGAATATACCTACTTAAACAAAATACCCATATATTTTGAGAGCATATATTATATTAAAATCATACCTCATATTAACTTTAAAATCTTTAAAACTAACTTACTTGACAACGTACCAGATTTAGAAGTTAAAATAGACGTTTATAATTATAGCTTCTATATATTTTACAAAAGAATACGAATCGGTGAGATATTGAATATATTTTATCCTTTTAGTATAAACAATAGTAACTTAAGTTTATCTAAAATAAAACAAAAAGATGAATTAAACGATATCAAGTATTATGATATTCATCCTAAGTATATATTATGTAGCTTATTGAGAGAATTGTATTCTCCTGCTAACCACAAAGATCAAGAAGAGATTTTTGAAGATGTTTTAGATCACATAGAATTATGGAAACATGACGGTACATTCCGATTAAATAAACATAAGGATATAATATTCAACACATCCGATTTTAAAAAATATGTTGATATAATATCCGCTGCTGCTAATACCGCGTTGTTTGGAATTGTAGATAATATATTGTACGTTGCATTATATGATATTACTCCTATAATAGAATTGCTTAATACAAAAGGGTTTACTAATTATTCCTTCAATAATGGAAAAATATACGAAGATATGAGATTGAATACTGCCATATTCCAAATACCAGAAAGTAAAAATAAAATAAGGCTATTTAACAGTTTGTCATATGAATTGATACCTGCATATAAAAATAGTACTAACTTACATCTACTTGTATTATTAAGATACACCTTGGTAGAATATAATATCCTGGATATAAGCAACGTTACACAAGCTGCTAATATGAAGTTGAACACTTTCATTACCAAATATAAAAAAGCATTTAAAAATATTAGTTATGATAATTGTGATTTCTATGGAATATATTACCCAGATACTCAATATAGAAAAACCCTGTACCTAGAAAATATAGTCAAACAACGATTAAGTAACATACATTAACATATTAATATGTGCATATCGAGAATTTAACTTCTATTCTCAGCACTTTCACAATAATATTGTTTAAAACTTCCGAATTTCTCCGAGAATCCGGGTTTCTTTTTAACCAATGCCCAGATAATACTGGCTTTCTTTTTGTTAGTTTTCTCAGATTCTTTCTTAATCTTGTTCCAATCAGTATCAAATTTTATTTTCTCTTCAGGATCAAGTAAATTGTCCATTTCAAGCATTTTACGTAAATCAACCTTATTATTAAGTTCATATGCTTCTATGATAGATTGCAAATCAGGAGCTTCTTTGACATCATCACCTTCTACTAATCGATACACGTATGAGAACAAAATATTAATACTTATATTACGTCTAACATTCTTAGCTGGTGTACTACTAACTGAAGCACTATTGTTATTATTACTAGCTGATTTATTTGATGAACCATTTTTTGGTAATCCTACTGTATTAATCGTATTATTAATAACATCGATAGAACTCATTGTCTTATGCATAGCAGTGTGTATAGAAGCTGAATATATCTGCAACATATTAGTAATGCCGACAATTTCTTCATTCAATTTAGTTGTCATATCAACTAGCTGTTCATGATTACGTTGAATAGTATCCTTTATATTTGCTTCCATTTCTAAAATATTGACGAGTTTATCAGATAGCGTTTTCATTGCTTCATCATTAATAGTTTTAGTTTCGTCAATTGGTACTACAGTAATATCACTCATTGTAATTATGTTAACCTAAATATATAAATTCATTTTTATTTAGAATTGAATTATCTTATATAAATACTATAACATTTATGGCAAGCATTAAACCCATATTAACGTTCAATAATGAAGCAGATTACGTATCATTCTTTGAGAATAATAGGAAATTATGCGCATCGTTGGCTGATTATAAGATATACTCAAATAGGGAGGAAATAATTAGAATATTGACTAACTTACCCCCTAGAAAGGATGCTACTAATATGAACCTGGATACCTATGATGAATTTAGTGATCCCGATTATGAAGGCATTATTCACAAGTTACAGGAACATAAAAGATGGTACGATATGGCGAACCTAGGCGAAGGCAGTAAATACCAAGATAAAATGATAAATACTTTCAATTATATGTATGATCATATTAGTCGTGGTATATTTGTATCTATCAGAGACCAAAAAATACATAAGCTAGTTATATTTGCTAACCCGGATTATGTCAACAATTGGAGTCATAATTTGAAATTTGAGGATAATCAAACTTTCCGTCAGTATTATGAAAGTAAGAAGAAATATTATAGACGTGAAAATATATTACCGATACAAAACTGGTACGCAGGAGGATTCTTGTTAGATAATGAATTCCCTTTTACTTATATTAATAACAAGCGAGTAACATTACTGTGGACTAATCATAGTTTAATACCAATTATAGATATGTTAAATACCCTGTTAGGTTGTCGTAAATTAAAAGATTGTGATTTCTTTATAAATAAGCGTGATCATCCAGTATTAAGAAAGTCATACGAGGAACCATATAGGAATTTGCATCCTGAACCGTTGCCTCAAATACCTACTAAATATCTTAATCCAGATGGTAGTAATAATTTCTTACCCATAATGAGTTTCTATGGATCAGATGTATTCGCAGACGTGTTATTTCCTTGTGCTGAAGATTGGTTAATAGCTTGTGGTACTATATTCATGCAAGGTGATGAGAGACCAGCTGCCGGTTTCGCTGATGTTAATTATATGAAATACGAGCATATTAAATGGGAAGATAAGATACCTACTGCTGTGTTTCGAGGCCGTGGTACAGGAGGAAGTAACGTAGAAAACAATCAACGTTTCCAGTTAGCTATATATGCAGAACAATTAAATGATAAAACTATGTTAGATGTCGGTATTATATCATATAATATACGTGATAAAGTAAATTATACTCCGAGATTGACTATAACGTTTCCCAAACCTGACAAGTTACCATTTAAACTCGGTGAATTTATGAGTATGAATCAACAGATGTATTACAAATATCACTTAAATGTACAAGGTCACGCCGCTATAAATCGTACTAGCTATATGTATAAATCGAAATCTTTGGTGATGGTATTGGAAGCTCAATTCAAAGAAGTATCGGAACAATGGTTCAGTACCATATTTAAGGAGAATGTGGATTATGTAGTAATTAAGAAAGATTTCTCAGATTTCGTAGATAAGTTAACTTGGTGTCGCGAAAATGATGAAGAATGCAAAAATATGACAATAAGTGCATATAATAAACAGCATAAATACCTATCAAAAAGTGGTATTCTCAATTATTTACAAATTTTATTGAATTATTTATATTAATATTTCTTACTTAGTAACCCGAGGAAAAATATGTTGATAAGATTTGGTTCTAAGAATGACATAAATTATTGGCTATTAATGGATAATAATTTTGATATACTTTGTAATTTCGCTGAAACTATAATGAAAAAGTCAAAAAAAGAACATATCATATTATATAAAGATAACGAAGGTGTATTAAAAGTGTGCAAAATACGTGATACTAAGAATGTCCATTTTAGGGACCAGTTGATAGATGTAATGTCTCTCTATAAGGAAGAATACACTTGTTACGTACATGATAACTTTTATAGACTAAAAGCAAAACCTTATATTAGCATAATTACCTCAGTTATATCCCATTTCATCATGTTGATGCCCGAGATTTTATAAAAAAATAAAATTGATTTTTTATGATCACAATTTCTCTGCTGATATCCGTTTATTAGTGGGGAACCCTTGCGAATTACTATTTGCCATAACTACGAAACCGAACATGTCTGCTAAACGAACCTTTACACCTGAAATTCATTCTGAATGTGGATTACTTATCAAACGACCAGGACCTAACCAACCGCAATATAAATGTCTATTATTGTCTGAAGGACAAGTTCACATTGATAAATGCAGTTTCCTTAAGAATACTTGTCATTGTAATAACCCCACTTTAAAATGGAATTCTGCTTTGCAAAAGTATGAAGCCGTCGCCAGTAATTCGCCACCAATGCCTGCATTGTCGCTCCCAAATTCAGTTCTTGCTCCTACTCCTGTAGCCAATGTCCCTCAAGACATGGCATCATTGTATAGAGAACTTGGTTCACTCCAAGCTCAAAATGCAATGCTCACCGCGGAAAATGAGACCTTGAAAAAGGATAACAGTTATTTACGAGAGAAGATTAACAAATTGTATGGAAAGATCAACTTCTTGAAGAGTGGAAAATCCGGGAATAACAATAACAACGCGGCTCACAAAACCGTTGCTAATCCTGAATCTAAACCCATCAAGAAATTGAACCCTGCTGCACAAGGACCTAAGAAACCCTTCCGTAAGAACTGGAACAAACCTGGAACTGTCTCTGACAATGAAGTCAATACTGAACCAAAGACCGATTTATAATCGGCCGGGTTAGGACCCGTACCATTTTCCATCAACCCAAAGGGGAAAGGAAAAAATATATATCGTAGCGAGGTATGTATAGGTAAAAACTAGATAAGCGAGGGGTCTCTATGTCCCAACAATTCGATGATAACGTGACTGCTAGGATAGGAGTAAGACGTTTGAGAAGAGAAATTTAGAGTGGTGGATCTATCCATAAAGTGTGTGCATGGGCACAACTTTTTTTAATTAGTTTATATTAGTTAGTTTATATTAGTTAGTTTATATTACTGAATTTTATTACCAAATTTTATTACTAATAATATATACATTCATTTTGAATATTCACATTGTGTATTTATCTTGATTTAAAAAAATTGAATTATTATAAATAAAGTCTTACAATATAACTTCCTTAGCATGTCTCACCACAAATATAACCTTGATACTATAGTTAAAATTATAAACTTTTTAGAAAAGATGGCTACCCGTACAAATAGGGATGCTACTATTAAGCTAGCTGCTTATCGTTACATTTATAGACATCGTAATTTAGAAAAGTATAGTGAATATATCTACGAGTTATTATCGTGGAATGAGTCATCTGCTAAGGTATATACTTGGATAGATAATATAAGAAACGTGATAGAATTGTTAAACAAAGGTAATTCTAAGGAGTATTTCGAATTTCATACATTCGAATCAAATACTCATTATAATTATAGATACTCTTTAAATGTATCATATGATAACAAGAATGCTACGTTACAAAAAGTAGCAGATGATAAATTTGTTAAAACTGTGAGACCTAAAGTATCTCAATCTAAAATAGAAGATGATTTTGACTATGTTAGAATTATGACCTCCAGACGTCTTTGAAATGTTTCTCATATTTTTTTTAAAATTAATTTTGAATTAATACAACCTAAATATATAACTACCATGATCGGATTAGTTGCTATATCAGAAGATTACGTAATAGGCAAGAATGGAAAGTTGCCTTGGCGTTGTTCTGAAGATCTTAAAATGTTCAAAGAAATGACAACCAATAACGTAGTCATCATGGGATATAACACCTGGGAATCAATACCAACCAAATTTAAACCCTTACCAAATAGGATTAATATAGTTTTGACTACCCGACCATTAGACAATTCCAAACAATACCACGAAGGTAAATACGAAAGTAAATACGAAGGTAAATACGAAGGTAAATACGAAGACGAAGGTGACGTTGTATTTTGTAATTCTAAAGAAGATGTACTAAAAACAATAGTAGAAATCAAAGTTGTCACCCATATGCTTAACATACCTGAAAAGAAATTCTACATAATCGGAGGTAAACAAATATACGAGTTATTCAAAAATGATATACAAGAATGGATCGTATCAAAAATACCAGAATTATTACTCACTAATAATGAACATGAATACGACTGCGAAGGCAACTGCGAAGGCAACTGCGAAGGTGGATATACTTTTATATCACCCGATCTATTTGAAAATAAAAAAATATCATATAACTTACTGACAACTTATACACTCTGTTGAGAGTTTCATTTCAACATTACTAACCTTGGTTCTAGTATAATAAGAACCAGTCTTTAAACCAAGAACCCAAGCATATCTAAGAGATGCGTATACTTTTTCATTATTAGGAGCATCAAAATATATATTCATACTTTGACTTTGATCTACAAATGGACCTCTGCCTGCACATAATTCAATAACTGGTTTGTTACCAAGTTGGTATACAGTTTTATAAATATTCTTAACTTCATCAGGAAGCCAATCCGGTAAGTTGCCTTTATTCTCTATGATCATATCTTTCAATTCTGAATTCCACAATCCTAATTCTTGTAAATGTTTAATCATATACTTATTGCAAATGATATTCTCACCTGCAATATTATTTTTTTTATAAATATTAGAATTGAATGGTTCAAATGATTCGTTGAAACCCATGAATATAGACGATGACGCGGTTGGCATCATTGCTGTTAATAATGAATTACGGATACCATGTCGTACCATCTTGAGTTTAAGTCTTGTCCAATCATCAACACTAAATAGTTTAAAGTCATAATGATCCCACAAATCAAATTGTAAAATACCTCTTGAATGAGGAGATCCTTCGTACCAAGGATATGAACCGTGAATCTTAGCTAATTCAATTGATTCATCAACAGCAGCATAATAAATCGCTTCGAAGATTTGTTTATTCAACAAATTTGCCTCGGAGGAATTATAAGGAATTCGGAGTAGCATGAATACATCTGCTAAGCCTTGAACTCCGATACCAATTGATCTTGAATTCAATGAAGTATTACGAGCCTTAGAAGTTGGGTAATGATTGATATCAATAAGTATATTTAAATTACGAGTTACTAATCGAGTTATTCTCATCAACTCATCGAAATCAAATTTGTCTCCATTAACAAACATTGCTAAACAAATTGATGATAATATACAAACACCAGTACCCAAAGGTCCGACATATAAGGTACATTCGCAACATAAATTACTTGAATTAAGTACGCATTTATGTGATAACATTGATTTACTGTTGATGTTATCTCGGAACAATACATATGGTTCACCTGTTTTATTCATACTTGGTAATAAGTAATGTTCAAATAAATCTCTGGCTTTAATTTGAGATCGCATTTTACCTTCTGATTCATATTTTAAATATAACTCATCAAACTCTTTACCAAATACATCACTTAATCCAGGACATTCACATGGATCCATTAAGGAGAACATTTCATCATTTTCTAATCTTCTCATAAATAAATCCGGTATCATAACTCCAATATTTAAATTACGTGCTCGTAGTTGTTCGTCACCACCTGGCATTCTCAAATTACAAAACTGTTTAATATCGGGATGCCATATATCTAAGAACACTGCTGTGACTCCGGGTCTCTTATTTGCTTGAGAAACAGAATGATTTACCTGAGCGAATCCTTTAAGATACGGAATAATACCGCTGGCTTTACCTCCGTTAATTGATTTGATACGAGTACCAGCAGAACGGATACGCCCACCATATATTCCATTGCCTCCCATATATTTATTATTCAAAGCAATTTCCTTTTCAACATCGAAGATACCGTTAACATTCTCTTCTTTAATTTCATCTTGGACTTCAAACATGAAACAGGAAGCTGATGCCATATATTTAAATCCAGATCCGATTATAGTTGGTGATGCGTGAGTATATTTTCTCTCAGACATTGCCAAGTATGTTTCTTCAATTTTAGCAAATTTAGTATTCACCTCCGTGTCGACATCTGCCTCGGGATTGACCACATAATTCGTGAACAAGTTTATTGCTACTCTTATAAATGTCATTTGAGGTGTTTCGATAGGATTAAATTCCTTATCTTTACCTGCATACATTTGGAAATATTGCATCAAGCTTCTGTAATCAAATACGTAATCATTTTCAAATATTATCATACGTTGTAACTTTTCATGATGAGTACGTACAAATTTATAATAATCTTCTTTCAAGGTACCATCTTTGTATAGTTCCTCAGTAATCCATAGCAAACTCTTATTATTGAATTCATTGATATTATCTATTAATATATTACCTGCAATGAGAGAATATCCAGGATCAGTCAAAATTAAATCATTGGCACTTTTGGCAAAGAAGTTTCTAAACTCTCCATATTCGATACCATCGTAAGTATGATTCAAAACTTTGTTATAAATTGGGTATAATTCCAAATTATTTAGATTTAATCGTTTACACATATCAACCAAGTATGGTTTAATGACCTTAAGTGTTACGTCAATCTCTTCGTTGTTTTTGATAACTTTGACCATCCTTTTTTACTGTAACGTTGAATATCTTCAAATTTATAAGTAATATATATAAAAAATCAATTTTAATTTATATTGAAATTCATCTTCAATTTTCATCAATTAAAACTCATCTAAATCACTATATGATACGGCTTTTGCTTTATTATTTATATCACCGTCTACATAGTTGGTAACTTCCACTTCAAAGAATGAAGGGTTATCATCTAATTCGACAGAATTCATAAAAGTGAGAGGGCTACTTTTGACAGAATAATTAGGATTATTAACTCCAAGTTTACTAATCAAGTCACTTATTAAGTACATAGAATGTTCCTTAAGTAAGCTTGGATTTAATCCTATTAAACTTACATTAAACAATTCATTGAGTAATCCATCTATCAAAAGACTTACCTCATTAGCCATACCGACAATGGTTTCGTTGTCCAATTTATTAACAATGTAATTATTATATATCAAAATACCACTTTGTTTGTGATACGTTTCATCTCGGAATACATATTCGTTACCTCTTATAAATCCAGGTAACTTATTATTAGATACTATTTTCTTAATTTGATACGGAATTGGAAATAATGACATCAATATAACACCTTCAAAGAATGCCAATGCAACTAACTTGGATGCAAAACTTTGAGAACTCATTTGTCTGAAATACCATTCTTTCAAAGCTGCTATAGATTTGAAATTAGTTATAGCATTGAGATAAATATTTCTCTCTTTAGGATCCTCAATAATAACTTCAGCCATTAGTGAATAAGTTTCGTTATGGACATTTTCGATATGGAATTGTAATCCGTATAACATCTTGGCCTCAAGATATGACACCTCGGATAAGAAACAGTCACCTAATCCTTCATTAAGAATACCGTCAAATGATGTAATTAAAGCAATGAAGCTTTTAACTACGTGTTGTTGATTTTCGTTAAGCTCAGTTTTGAAATCAATAAGATCTCTACTAAAATCAATCTTCTGTGCTGCCCACATTACTTCTTCCATCTTCTTGTAATGTTTGTAGAGATCATTATGTTGAATTGGAAATAAACAAAATCGGGTATTATCTTCTGATAGAATTGGCTCCATTTATATTATAGTTGGATATTATTAAAATTCATTTTTATTATTATAATATAAAATAATTTATTTTTAATAATATATATCTAGATGCATTTGTCAAAAAATACAAAATTATTAATAGTGGCGGTGATAGTAATCATCGTTATTTTCAGTGTAGTGCTAGTGGTTATCTTGTTACATAATAAAGATTCAGATGAAAGTTTTGTACCCGGTGATTACAACCGATATTATGTTAGCAATAATGGACAAAAGAAAAATGCCAATACTATCTTAGGAGAATTAATGCATAACGTCGAAACTTTGGAAAGTCAAATATCAGCTGGAAACTTCCCCAACTTTGCAACAATTTATGGTGTATTTAACAATTACCTTGAAGCTATGGAAAAGCATCCAAAACAAAGAATTGATAAAATTGATGGACTAATTGCTGACACTATGTCTTACCTTGGATACAAAGCGCCTTACCTTAAAGATGCATCTTCTGATGAGTGGAGAATTTTGCAACGTAAACTTATCAATATGAAGAGTACTTTTGATACAATTAAGAAGAACGCCTCTTTGTTTAATGAAAACCTTGAATATGAACTTAGTCTCCCTATGTCTGAGACTAATATCGTTAAGGAATATTTCAAAAGTTCATTAGGTAGCAGTCCAAATGACGAATATGATTTAGCTGATTCAGTTGTTGATAGTTTAAATAATATGAACAACACTTCGCAACTTGATTACAATGATTTACTTTCTAATGATAGTACATTGACATCTAAAACTTATCATGAACATATTCAATCTATCAATTCAAAACGTAACAAAAAATATTATAACGAAAAAGGAGAGAGAATATTACCCAATATTCAAACAAAAATAATCACGGAAAGTGTTGACGGTACAGTTAGACATGATCCTCTTGGATTCCGAGGTGATCCTAAAGTATACAGCAATAATTTAGAAGCCGGTAAAGAAATAGCTTATAATCCCGATACTATATTATCAATCTACCAACCCAGTATGCGCGTTGTTCAAGTATCATAAATTTTTATCCGAATATAACCCACAAATCATAGCATACATGATATATCGACTAATATATTCTGATAGTTTTATCAACATCTTTTTTTCATCAGGATCCAACTCTACATATAGTTTATCGCTTGTTAATCTTCCATAATTGAATTCATTAAATACATGATTTAGTTTATTATTATACGAACTTATTATGTATTGTTTTTTCCAAATTAGATCGTTGAAATCATTTTCTAATTGTGATGATAATTTTGATATAGTTTGATGTGGTATTTTAACACTAGGTAATTTACTAAATGATCTTAATGTAGATTTTACTCTATATTTTTTAAAATATAACTCTAATATCTTAGATAGATTTAAATTATTAATATAAAATACTCCATTGTAAATTCCAGGATATTTTATTTCCATATTAGCATAATAAATATTAGAATATTCTTTCCAATTACTCTTAACCATTTTTAAATCTTGTTTACCACACCAAATACCTATTTCATTAGAAGTTAAACTTTTAAGTACTTTAACATCAGTAACATTAGGAAACAAGAATCCACCAAGATATTCTGATAATTTACATAGGTAACTAACCATATCAGGCTTGTAACCATAATATACCGCTTTTGCTAATAATTCTATTTTTTCAGACATTTTTGTAAATGCTTTAATCTTCCTACCACTATAATCAACAACTACTTTATCTACCAATATTGTTTGGAATTTGTCACTATGTTCAATACTCGGAAGCGCTTCGTATAATTCAAGATTACCATCTTCTAATGCTTTGTGTTTGTCTTCTATACATCTTTTGATGAATGCTTTAACACTAACATTATTTGCATCTTTATTATATCTCTGAACTTTGACAAACTTCTTCAAATCATCTGCAGTGTAACTTCTATTGTAATATTCTATGATTTGATCTTTCAATTCACCAACTATGGCATCTTTTCTATTACATCCTTTGAAAACACGAGCAATATACTCACTAATAAATTCTCGCAATATCGGATAACCATCTCTTTTAAATTGATTACCACCCTTAATTGCGTAATTGTATCCGTTTAGTTTAAAATCAGGATTAAATTTACCATGATGATGTTTCTTACATATATAATTCTTCTTACCTTTAAAGTAACTTGGATATAATATTTCTTCAACTGCCATTTTAATATGAACACTTTTGGATAAATATTTTAAAAATTCATTAATGATGTTAATATACAGTTTCATTTTATTGTAAGTATAATCCACCATATAAATTTCATAATCTCGAAAAGTTATCACACCTGATTTATAAGCTAATTTCTGTTCTCTAAATACTTCTTTGTTAAATGATAAATAATTTGAATCAGTATCCAGGTAACCGACTCGTAATCCTAGAACATCAATACAGAAATGCTTAACATTTAAGATGATATGCCGGCCCATCAAGGTTACATTGTTTGCGATACCTTCATCCTTTAAGATAAATGATGATGCATTTAGTAGACCGTAGATTGAGTTCATGAGAACTTTTATGGCACTCTGTCTCGAATCTATAATTTTATATTCTACATCGTCCTCATTATATTTCTTTAATTGTTCTTTAATCAGAACACGAGCATCAAAGAAACTACTTTCTATCTGCGGTATGATACCTTTACGAACACATTCATTCAATATGAGCATCCGGCGTGGCATCATGCGACCCGGATCACTCAGAAAGTTAAATTTAATTATACTATATTTCTTATCTTGGTATTTAATGATACTACGAATAAAATCGTAAATGTATTCAGGATTATCATATTCGAATCTATTTTTAAGTTCCATAAGTTTTCTCTTTATAGTAATAATATCAGTATACAAATCCAACGTTATGTCTTCTTCTCGTAACCCTTCTTGTTCTAGGATAAAATCTATTTCCTTATCATTAGTTTGAATTGTATCATGAGATAAATTTAAACAAATCATAATACTCGGATACAAACTTGCTACGTCTATTGGTTGAATTACTTTCTTAATCAATCCAGTTTCTTCTAATTCCACAGCAGCACCTTCAACCTTAATACCATCACCATATTTATTTTGTACTTCATTTTCATTGATAAGAAATCCTGCTCTATAATAATTACCTACTGCTAAATTTTCAATCTTAGCTGATGCAGCTCTATAACAAGATTTATACATGTCGATATATGTAGAATATGCTTCGAAGCACATTTGATCAATGTATTTAAGTTTATCTAATATTAGTTTACAAGCTATAGAATCGTAATTATTATATTCTCTCCATTTATCCATGTAGTAATTCATCTTATATTCTATCTCCTTTAGAGTTTCTTCATCTTTCTTATTTTCGATTTTGTAGTTACCTTTGATATGTTCAAATATCTTCCACATCATGTAATAAGACAATTGCACCTTAGTTTCGAATCCATTATTAGATAACATCGAGTCTAATGATTGACCCGCATTGATGAAATCTTCTTTCTTATATTTGATTTTGCAAATTAGGAATACATCTAAGAATACAATCCCAGGTATATTAATAATACTAAAAGTTATATTTTTACGTGCTTCATATTTAATATTCTCACATTTACTATATTTATTATTGATAAGTTTAGTATCCAAAGTATGAGGAATGTGATCTACGTATCTCTCTTTCAAATCCAATTTATAACAATTTGATATATCATATATTTTATAACTATTATTAGGATCCCCTAGAAAGTCTGGATCTTTTACAATATCAAAATCATTTATATCAACAGGTTTTAATCTATTTAGTACATTATAATAATGGGATAATAACTCATATCTACGTAATACAATCATCGTAACAATATGATCGAAATCAATTGCATTAAATGCAACAAGATAATCAGGTTGCAAATAATACAATACTCTAATCATACATAACAATGTCAAATATTCGTTATCACATAAGTAAGTATAACCGTTATCATCTGTAATATGATCTTTTCCAGAGTTCATTATAAATATCTCTCCATGTTCTTGTTTATTTAACCAAGAATATGCGAAACTTACACTACATAATTGAGTATTGTCACTAATGATTAACGATTTGTTAATTCCGTAATGTGTTTCGTAATCGTAAAATACTTCAAAGTTATTAATATTCAACGGGATTTCATTAGGATCAACAATTTTTGTAATATCTTCGTAACATAATTTAAAGTTAACTTGACCATTAGGTTCGAATGTATAAGTAAAGTTAGTTATATATGTCCAATAATTGATAGGTATATCTAATTTGGATAATAATGATAGTACATATTTATCAGGTTTTCCTTGTTTGTATCCTAGTACAGTATAATAGTTGCCTTTATCTATATGTTTGTAGAATTTCTCTAACTCACTGAAATTATGGAAATCTAATTCATACACTAAATGCATATCATAATACTCATGACCACGTTCTAATAATTTGAACAATCTAGGAGTAGCTTTAAATTTACAAATCTTATGTTCCTCGTCAAACTCTTCTCTCAAATTGTAATTAAATACCAGATATTTTTTCATAAAGAAATTAACTACTTCTATTTTGGATTCATATGTTTTAAAATGTTCACATAAATCTATATACTTATTCAAGTCTTCTCCTTTACTATTTTCTAGATACTTTTCATATTGCTCTGGATATAATTCTCTTAAATTAATACCCATATCTAAGCACATTTTATTAGTCACCTCAGTTCGTATGAATTCCGATATTTTATAATATTTCTCGTAATCTGCCGAAGATCTTATTTTAAATTTAGTATCATTATTGACAACGTACATCTTCAAAGGTAACTTAGTTATACTCAAAGTAGCTGGGTAACCATTTTCTAATATCCCACAAACCTTTAATATATTGTTGTACTTGAAATACTCATAAGAATAACCTGCAAATTTTAATTGTTTACTATCAAATCGTATTTCGTCTTTGATTAAATCTCTACGGCGAATATATTTAGCACATAACAAATCATCCTCGGATTTAATAATAAATTTTGGCATTTTATGTTAATATACTTTTAATTATTCAATTTAAATATATACTATAATATTATATAATATTACCTTAGATATTAATATATAATTTATTTTCAATAAGATAATGAGTAGCAGACATAATCCATATACACCAGGTATTATTAATCCTCCTAATAGTGCCTTGATATCATCGGGTTTAGCTAGATCAAAAAAAGAGTCATATGATTTCCGAGTTGCTAATAAACCTATTGATATTGAGAATTATAAGTTGATGACAGCAACCAAGAATCCTAAAGATAGAAATGAAATTACTAATAGAATGTTAAAATTAGTATCATCTCCTAATTACTATAACTTTGATACCTTTAATGTACCTTATAATGATGTTGAAATGATTTTTACCTTACCTGAGGATATTACAGATATTGAGTTCCTAAAATTAGACCAAGTTATATTGCCTTATATTCCTAGTTTTGAATATTACGATTTGTATTTATCAATAGAACAAATAAAATTCGGATATAAGTATAACAATGAATATTATCAATTCAATATGGTTCCTAAAATTCCGAATGCTTACGTACCGGCAAGTAAAGTTATAATGAAACCAGTAAATAAGAAATGTATCATGGAAAGGAACGTAGATTTCTTAAATGTACTAACTTTTAAAATAAGAGATAGTGATTTCAAAGAGGTACCATTTCCTAAAGCAGTGATAAAAGCTCGTACTGTTCCTGCTACTAATCCGATACAACTGATATATACTGATCATGGGTTAGTAAATGGAGATACTATATATATCAAAAGTACTGTATTATGTGGAACCTACACAGTTACTGTTATAGATGCTAACACATTTACAATTCCTTATGATGGAACTCTTATAACTGATATTTTATATCCTATAATACAAATACCTAAATACAGAATTATAATAAGAATTAACTTCCAACAATTCAATGGATATTAAAAAATTAATCAATATCTCCTCCTTCCAATGCCATATCAGCATAATAATCTTCTACACTTATATCATCATATTTACTCTTTTTACTTTTTTTACTCGAAGATTTACGACTTTTAGGTTTAGGTGGTGGAGTTTCTTCTCCTGATGATTCGCCTTCTGATTCGGATGACACTTTATTTCCTTTTATAGTATCTTCGTCACCTTTGTTATATCTTTGTTCATATGGTCTAAATTTATTATCTTTCATTACTTTATCTAAATCTTCTTTGCTCATAGGTTCATCTGTACTCTGATAACCTCGCTCGTGACTTGCTTCATGTATTCTACGATGAGTACCACCATATCTATATTCTTCATCTTCATAATATTCTTGTAACTCGGCGTCTCTCCTGGCCGCTTCTTTTGCAGCTTTGGCTCTTTCTCTTTTCAAATCAGTATTTAAAAGCTTCTTAATTTCATCTGATTGATAAACACTACCATTAAATACTACACTTGGTATAGTTCTGATACCAGCAGCCATAAGTTTATCCTTTTCTTTTAATATTTGTTTCTTGTTTAATTTAACAAATCTAGGTTTAGGAAAACCACGATGTTTAATGTCTTTTAGATTATTGTATATATATAAAACTAGTTGTTCACTTTGTCTATCTTTAGAACTAACATAAAAAGTAAATTCCCTGGAAGTCATTTTAGTATATATATTAAATTTGAATTTTATATTAGATATAATATATAATTTGCATTTTTCTTCAATGGATAAGTTATCGAATTTGAACGTTAAGGAATACAGTTATGAAGATATAATAAAAGAACATGAACTAAAAGGTTTCTACCCTTGTGTTAATAAATATAAAATAGTTAGATTTAGAATTAGTAACACAGATCAACTATTTGTCAATACATTAAGGAGAGTTCTTATTGCTATGATACCAGCTAAAAGATTAGAATGTAATAATACACCTGTTATAAATAACGGATTGATAAATTATATTATACCTGATGAGATTAAATTTAGAATTGGATTATTACAACTACCATATGATATAGATTCGAATTTGATATTCGAAATAAAGCACGTTAACAATAAATTCGAACCAGTACCAATAGGAACCAAACATATTAAATGTACAAGTGATCCTAAATTTGATATAACAGAACATATGAATTATGTTCATAATATATTAACATTACAACCAAGTGGATCAGTTAATATAGATAACATTAGAATAGTAGAAGGTAGCGTTCAATCAAATGCTCGTTTCACCGTTGTCTCATCATGTGGACTTAAATGTGAAAATTTGAAATCGGAAGATATAGAAGCCAATCTACCTAATGATGGTCGTGACTATTCTGTTGTTCTTAGATATATAGAAAAATATGATGTCAAAAGATTGTTCGAGATAGTATCAGAAATTATAATTAACAAACTTAATTCTATTCAAGATAACACCGTTGAATATCCTGATAGATTAGAAATTACTTTCAGTGAATTATATACAATATCAAATATACTATATGAAAATTTCATCAAACTAGGATTGACTGTTAAACAACAACTTAATGACGAAAATAAAATTATAGTACTTACCATTTATGATTTGAAAGATAAAAAAATAATAGATAATATAATTAGTACTTTTATAACTAGACTTAAATCGTTTATCTCTCAATTTTAATAAAGAGATATTTTACTTTTTTAACTTTGATTTAAGAGATTGAAAACTTACTTCATATTTATTGATAGTAGTTTCCATCTTACTAATCTCAGTTCTAGCTTTGACTGCGTATGCTTTGGCTTTGTTACACTCAACTTTGAGAGCTTCGTGTTCCTTAACGAGATTATCGTACTTGGATTTAATATCTCGTAACTCTTCGATTTCTCCGATGATGTCGTCAATCTCGGCATCACTTTCAGGAACAGACTCGGAGTTCGATTTCACTACATTGGAGAAACTAACACTAGGTTTGATGTTCGATGCAGGAACAATTGCGTGAGGTTCTTTGTTCTTCAGAATTTGTACTGGTTTAGGGGCTCCTAGAATTGCATCATATTTATCTTTATGTAACTCATATAATGCATTGGATCTTTGGATGAATCCATTGCGTCCTTTTCTGTTATTGGTTGAAATAACAGTGTCATAAATATATGACAAATATTGTCCAATTACGTAACAATTTTGATACTTATGATCATCGAATGCCTTGACTTCGAAGATTAATTCCTCAATAATAAGGGTAATAACTAGTGTATCTTGGAGAGATTCTAGTTGGTTGAGGTTACAATCAAGATCATCGTGTCGACAATTCCATTTCTCATAAGAAGCGAGTTTCTTCTCGTCATCGAGATACCCTGGCTTCTTCTTCAATAAGTTCCTAGCAGTAAGGATAGATAAATAAATCTTGCCATTATCGCATTTTTTGGCTGTTTCTTCTAACCATCTAACAATCTCTCCAACGTTACCGAACATTGTAGTATAACTTATAGTAGAAATTTATTTAATAGAAATTCATTTTTTTTAATTATATACAATCGATGATATTAGAAGGAGTACTTGTCAAAATAGTCAGTATTAACCAAGATGGGGTAATCTTAGCTATACCTGAAGATAAGAATATACTTAATATTATAATGGGATACCAAGCTGATAGGGTGCCAATAGTAGGAAATCGTATTAAAATCAAGAGAAATAAGCGTACCCAGGATTTAGATATAGAACCGTATATTGGTAAGTATGCCAGGTGTATTATAGAATTGAAAAAATATAACTTGAATGATAGGGTAACCAAAGAGAGAATTAAAATTCTAATTCTACATTTATTACAAATAGATATAGTGTAACTTTCTACCAGATAATGATGTCCATATTCGGAATACCAAATGTTGGTAATACTTGCTTTATCAACTCTTTATATCAAGCCTTGTATTATTCAGCTTCTAAGCTTAATATCGAGGAACTTCTAAATTACAGAAAAAATGTAGCATCGTTGCTTGATTTGACAACATTAGATCTAGGCTCCCAGGAATGTAGTTTTGATGCATTTGTTCAGATTACTGATAACCTTAAAATAGATGAGTATTTCAATATATCTAACTTAGTTAAAACTCAGTGTACTAAGTGCAACAATATAGTTAAAAAGAAGGTAGTCGAGAAATTTTGCATACCTACAAATTCACTCAACGATCTATTCAAGAATACGGAAATATTAACAGATTACATTTGTGATAAATGCCAACATACAGAACATATTAAATTGAGTCAGTTGTGTAATGTATCTAATGTGTTATGTTTCTATATGTATAAATTTAAAGGTAATAAGATACAAAATCATATTATCATTGATGAAGATAAGTACTCGCTAACTGGGTATGTAATTCATTATGGTAATCCTAGCGGCGGGCATTATATAGCTTGTGGTTTAAGAGATAATAATTGGTATACTTTTAATGATATGACAGTGACTCCGGGAGAAACAGAAGATAGGAAATATATATTATTCTATACAATTAATTAAATGGATTTATTTTTTTATTTTTTATTTTTTATTTTAAGTTATATAGGAATAAGATAATGAACGCCGATATGGAATTTATGGGAGGTAAACCAAAAGCTGCTAAAAGTAAATCTAAGTCTAAGAAACCCGCGAAGACTGTTGTAAAGAAGACTGTTAAGAGAACCACCAAGAAGACTACCAAGAAATCTGGTGCCAAGAAAACCGGTAAAAAATAGATTCGTTTAACGAGTTTATAATGGTATATTAATATTTTTAAAAGTGACGTTTTAAAAGTAATATTTTTTTAAATTTATATTTTGGTATGTTAAAGTCCCTAAGGAGATATATAGGAATAATATGAACTAAATTATGTTATTTTTTAATTATCGTTTTTATGCTGAGGGTTGCTCAGGTGATGCAGGTTTTCGTTTGTTAGCAGCTAAGATAGCTTTAAGATAAGTATTCATTTGATCGTTGAATACTTGGTCAAATCCATGTTGATAGTTATTTAAAGATAAGAAGTAAGCAATCATATCTTCATAAGCAATTCTGCTTGATCGGTTGTTATAGAGAATAACAAGACAATCAACTCCGACTAACATAAAGTTAGTAAACACTTCTCTTAATCGTTCTCTATAAGAAGCACTAAGTGAGCAATCTCGTTGAACAACTAAACTTTGAATGAATGTAGTTAAATATGATGTATCAGGTAATGGTGATTGTTGTTTAGGATGGAATGATAACATAAATCTACCAAGTGGGAATGATGCGAGAATCTCGTCAACTTCTTGAACTGTCTTGCAAAATCGTTCAATGAATTCGTTAACTGCATCGGTAATCATCATAGCATACAAGTTATGACATTTAATGAACTTAGTAAAATCTCTAAGATTATCACCAAGTTGTTGGAAGAGAGAATCAATACCACTCGTTACCATCTTATCTTTCTTGTTCTCACTCTTTCTATGTTCTCTGCATAATTCAGCATATTTTTCTTTGGCAACTTTGTTATCGGCTTTCAATTTATTGGCAACTTCTTCCTTTGCTTTTCTAATATTGGTTTTAAGAGTAGTCTCGGCTTCACGAAGAGCAACCAAACGGTCAACTTCGGCTTTTCGTTCTTCAATGATAGCAGGAACTTTCTCTTCTTTCTTCTCTTCTTTGTGAAGATTCTTACGAGCATTAGAAATATCACTAACTAATTTCTTATAATCTTCATCATTCAATTGTTGAGACATCAAAGCATCAACTTGTTTTGTTAATGGTGCATATTCTTCTGGTTTAGCCTCAATTAAAGTTCTGTCAATCTTAGCTCTAATTTCATCACGAACCCTGGCCTGTTCTGTGTTGTAATATTCTTCTAAGGTTGCTTTAATTCGATTGGGATTGAGAGTTGGGGTGGTTTCCTTGGCTTTGCTCATCTTTGTCGGCTGATTTGTCTTCTGTTATAAGTTCTCAGTAGTATACTACTATAGATCTATTTTTGAAATTGATTTAATTTTAACTTATTTATTTTATGTAATATAATATATACCCTCGGTCGCGAAAAGTATAATGGAACCAAGTGTTCGTAATAACGTGATAATTTTAGTTATATTTGTAGTTGTAATTCTATTGATAGCATTAGCTGTATATGTGTTGTCTAAAAAGAGTAACAAGAAAAAAGATAAAATGGATAGTTTAATCCGTTTGATAAATATTAATTATGATAGAATTTAAATGAAGGACTCAGCGCCTTTTAACAATCTATTTTTTTCCAATATCTTTTGTCTCATCTTTTGTTGGATGGTTAATATTGTCATTCTATAGATATTGTAGATGTAGTTAAGTAATATTGATATTGAACTCGTTGGAGCACTATCAACAAACATATTAGCTTGGAATTCACCAAGGTTAAGATCACCGAATTTAGTAGAAGCTTCCTTATCAAATATGATAGGATTCTTCAAATACAACTTGAAGTCATCAATGAATTCTTGAGAATATGAACTATTCTTAAGAACATAGTCTACATTCTTTTCAACAAATCTGTCGAAGTTATAGACACTATTGAACAATGTTGAAAGTGGTATTTCTTTCATCATCTCGTTAAGGTTAATTGGTGGGATACCAATTTCGATAAGATTAGCAACAACGCTTTGAGATTCGTTGAGCATTTTACCTGGCATGTTCTTATAACTAAATCTGAACAACTCCTTCAATCTCTCATAACCACTAATATCATCATTTTCCAAGATGTTAATCATTTGGTCAATGTTAATAGAAGTCTTAATTCTAGGAACATAATTAGCAGGTCTAGTACTATCTTCCTTACTAAGGTATAACATATTGTTACGACCTTGTATCAATGAATTAGTAACCATGTAGTAGTTATTCTTACACAAATCTACGAAAATCTTAGCATAAGACATCATCTCAGGATTAGTGATTTGATTAGCAGCATGTTCTTCGTTAAACTTAGCAATAGTATTGCTTAACCAACCAAACATTTCAGGATTTGGTACGTTATTAGAGAATACTATTTTCATCGCATTAAGGAACTTGTAATTCTTGAGTTTGCTGTTAATTGGGAATATCTTATCAACATTGTATTTCGTAGTTTCATATACCTTATCACCCAAAGCTTTAGTACTGTAACCATTAGAGTACAACATGAATGTAAGAGGAGCAATATGAGGCGAATGGTTGTTCTTTTCATATTGTTCATTAAATCCATCATATGGTTCCATGTAGGTATTAACTTGTGAACCGAGTTCTTTATAGATTAATCCTAAGTTATCAGAAGTGTACCTGGCTGATCTTATAATCTTATTGTTAACAACCAAGATAATATCAGCTAATTCTTTCTTGCTAGGATTTAATCTTGAATAATCTGCATTGATTAGATCATTAACCTTGACAGCGTTGTTAACCAATGTTGCCAATAATGATATGAAACTAGGTATCATTGCACCCATCTTGGATCGGATACTTTCAGAAATATGTCCAAGATTATCAAGCACTCTAATGAAGTTGGTAGGAATAGGTCGTTCTCTTGTAGTGAAAACGTTATCTCTTCTAGGATTATTAAGTTCATTAAGTTTATCAACAATGAATCTTGATATGATATTTTTATTGACATAAATATCATTAACATTTGATAAGTCATCAGCAATAGTGGAATTATCAGGGGATACCATGGCATCATTAATTTCTTTAGATCTAATAGCATCAACGATACCCTTGTAGTAATAAGTACCATCAAGATCACTGAAATTGTTGAATAGAGCGTTGATAATAGTGTTAAACATTTGAATAGGAGTCAACAATGTAAGATTATCAAAATCCATAATCATAACTCTGCTGAGAACGGGTGGAGCAGTGGAACTTATTCTACCAACTTCAACATAAGGCAATGAGTTGTGAATTAAGAATGTACCTGCATTGAGATGTGTTCCAAGATTGAAATGTCCAAGATTTTCATTAATACTATTTACAATTGAGTTTTGTCTATTATCGAAAGTAATCTTATAAAACTCAACTAATCTACTAATCTTAGTATCATAGAACTTAGTAAATTCAGAATCCATAATATTATAGAACTTGCTCTTAATCAACACAATGTAATCCAACATATCCTTAATCTTAGATCTGACATTCTTAAAGTTAAGTTTAATATTATTAGAACTATCATAAGGCATAAATTGGTTACCATATAAGAACAATGGCACATCATTATGTATTTGTAATTGTTCATATAATAATTCTCCCATTCGTTTATTAACGTCAATTTTAGCATCATTATCTCCATAATTTACTCCATTTGCATACACCGTAACAGTATTGATAAGTTGATTTACAAAATTATTAATATCAATCTGTTTATTTCCTACGAAAATACCAGTGAAATCTCTTCCGATTGTTTGAGCTTCATTTATGAAAATATTAGGAAGGTCAACAGAAGTATTCACTAATTTGATAAATATGTTAGTAGCGTTAGTATAAATCACTCCAATTGGACCATCTTCTATTATATCAGGATTGAATGTTGTTGGTCCCATATTAAGTAATGTGGCACTACTTACGAATAAGTTATGAATAGAATGGAAACTTGCTTCGAGAAGTTCAACTCCAGATCTTACAAATTCGGTAAACAATACATCAACTGGTGACAATGATTTCTCATAATAGTTATCAATTTGGTTATAAAATTCTTTGAGTTCAGCAATTTTATCATTAGGATTGTTAACTAAGTTATTCTTGAAGTTATTGATGAAAGGTTTGAGTTTGAAATTATTACTCTCAATAGTATCAGTAAGTTTGCGATCTAAGTTATATCTGAAGTTTTCAATAGTATTCTTAATCACATCAATGTTAACCTTGTCCTTTTCATTGTAGTTGAATAATTTGTATACTTTATTGAAGTTTCTGCTAGAATAACTAGGTACAGAGTTTTCACCAGGTAATCTAAGTTTATGTAATCTTGGAGTTACTCGGCTTTCAGTTCTATCAAGATCTTCGAAATTTTTGTCAATGATATTATTTCGGATTGAATCTTTAACTTCATCATACATTCTGGAATTAATGTAACCATATCTATTATTAATTTCTTTGATGAATCCTTTATAAATATCGTTAGTGTTTTTAACAGAAGAGAATATTCTGTTACATAATGCGACGATGTTATAAACATCTTCATTATTGAGGTCTTTCAAAGCTTTAATAGAATCATCTAATCTGATAAATATGTACTCGATAAATGGTCCGTAAATACCGGTGTTATCAGGTACGATTCCAAATTTGTAACTGGATACTCCTGCTCTATCGAATAAATCTTTGTAGAATAAAGCTAACAATGGAAGTCTAACATACAAATCGGCTATAAGAGGATTAACTTCATCAGAAGAGCTACCTCCAATAAGATTTCTAATCTTGTACGATAAGAATTTGCCAGAATCCTTTTCATAGATTCCTCGATGATTGTAGAGATCATATAATCCCAAAGCTTCAAATATTCTAGCATTGATTGATTTAATAATATTAACAAACAAACTATCAACATTAAACAGAGTTTCATTTAATGTATTACTAGAAGTAAACTGGTTGATATTTGATTGATAGATACTATTAATTATCGGAGAAGTATATACTTCACTTCTATCCCCAACAGTGTGGAAATTAGGATGACTATCGCTACCTCTTCTATGTCTTGCGAATATTGCCGCCATTAATTCGTCCTTATTAATGAACGCAGTTAAGTTAGATTTAACAGCGAAATCCATGAATTTATTTACGAAATCTTTAAGATTCTTACTATTTAATGATCTACTCATATTGTACAATTTAGCAATTTCCTCAATATCTTCGTTGCTTATAGTAGCCAACGCAGCTGGATTGGCCGGAGTAGGAAGAGTATTCGAAAATCTGCCTCCTAAAATCGTGCGTTGTTTATGTTGACTGGTCATATTAGCAAATGTAACTAGCAATTGTTTTAGTGAAAATTCTATTGTACGAACATTATTATTGACCGTAGCTGCATTTTTAAAACGATTTCGATCATACAAAAGTACTCCATTTATATCAGGTATCCTATTTCTTCTAATAATCATTCCTGCGTTCAGAGAATTACCATTTAGCGGAGCTAATGCACCTACATTAGCTTGTATATCCTCTAAATCTTCATTGTATAACATTGAATCAGGAAGTATTTGATATGTATATGTAGAAGCAATACTCGATCTTAATAATTTAGGTACTGTTAAACGTTGGTTTCTTGGTAATAATATATATGGAACACCTGCATTATTATCTATCGCATAATTGGCACCATATTTATATAAAGATATCATAGGAGTAGCAGTTTGAGAATATGTTAATGATTCATCAAATAATTTAGTAAAATTGCTAATATATTTTGCATCTACGAGACTGGGGTTAGTAGATAGTATGTACGCAGTTCTCATTAATTGTAACATTAGCGTCATTCTAATATAATTAGCATCAATTTTAGAATCTCCTGCAGTTGTTGGATAAGTTTTTATATATTCCAAAACTTTTCGCAATGAGAAAGGTTTCATTAATTTATTATTTTGTAATCCTACTAGATCCTTTTCCAATTTTTTAGCATCATATAATATACCACCCACGTTATTATTTAACTGGTCTAAATTTTTAGGAAGATCCTTATATCCTAAAGATGAAGCGTAGTATGATCGTAATTCTTCCGGAGTTAAGCCAGTTATTGGAGCAAAATTTAATATTTTACCTATAACCATAATACACTTAAAACTATCATCTCTGTCATTAATGTCATTTATTTGTTGTTTTATAATATTAGATATTGTCTTTTTATATCCTGAAATTAATGCGTTATGATTGTCTGATACCCCCTTGTTATTTTTATAAATATCATTGAGAAATGAAGCATATTTAGAAGCGTATTTAATAAGAACGTTTTTGGATGTATTTTTATAATCTTTCAAGAAACTTGTTATGCAAAATTTAAAATTTCCACAATATTTGCCTACCGTATACAAAGTAGATAAAGCGCAACCACTTTTTATATCGGCTCGTTTATAATGATTGTTCGTCAATATTGGCGTTACTGTGTTATTTACTCTGTATGCATTCATAAATTTATTAAATATAACTTGATCAAATTGTGATGTATTGTTATATATTTCTACAATTTTGGCCAAATCTTTATTTTTCATTATATCATTTACTTTAGAAATGGCATAATCGTTCGCGTTCGCACTTCCTGCATAGTAACGCATCGGAGCTCCGGCTCCTGGTAATAAAGCGGCTGTTAATGCTGCTCTATCATTTTTCTGTGCATGCTCAAGCAAATAATGCATATAAATATAACCAATAATGTTATTATTTTTGGATATATAATCAAAATTTTTAACATTTGATATAATATTCTTGATGTAAGCAAATGAACTATACGCAGCATTCATATCGTCTATAGTGTACGATGTAATGCCACTATTTGTATTATTTTTTACTAATTTGTTAAACATTTTATAGAAATGAGCATTCATGAACCTTATAACATTATTTACAACTTTCAAACTTTCCAAATCAAAATTTTGTTCTCCATGTAATAATTCAAAAGGTGTGTGTCCATTTTTAGTTATCATATAGTTCATGAAGTTAGAATTAGGAACTAGTGGAATAGGGTACATATTTATAATATCGTAAATATTATCATGTAAAAATTTTACTTCAATATCATTAGCGTAATCCTCTTGTATTTCCAATCCTAGATATAATAAAGCATTTTTAACCTTAGATGATCGTTGATGATCAGCTGGTGCCGGGTCTCCTGCGGCATATCGAACTGCAGATAATTGTAATAAATTACCCAAAATGCCAGCATTATGCGCGCCAAAATTAGCCAAAGAAGGATCTAACCAAATAGAGTCCCTTGGGTTGGCTCCTTGTGCTGCTCTCCAGTTTGCTGCGTTAGATACTGCACTCCCATTATACGATAATCTTATATAGTTCATATTAATGGTTTCAAGATCGCTCCCAATGCTTCCTCTAATTGCTCGATATTGAACGTTATTTTGTGGTATTAAATATCTAACATCATCCAATGCAATTATAAATGAATCCCGAATATCAGTGTACTTGCTTTTCATATATCCATCATTAAAAGCCAATTCACCGCTGGGTAGCACTATGTCTTTTGCTAAGTTTGCTTTGTTTACCGGATCTTGCTTGTTATCATTTAATAACGCAAGTATTTTATGTTGATTGAAAATATCTTCATGATTTTCCTTTTCGTCGTAAACTAATCCTCCCATTATAACTTTCTTTTTGAGATTATCGTTTAACATGTTTATTTCTCTTTTTTTGTTGTTCCTAAAATTGCTCATAGTATTCGCGTTGTAACTTAATGTAGAAGGTCTTTCAATTTTAATATATTTGAGATACATCAATAATTCTGAAGCAGGTATATTTGGATCTACCGCGGCAGCATTTAATGCAGCAACAAAGTTTGCTGCGACTCCCTTTCTTTTATAATCATTATGTAAATGATTATACAATAATTTGAAATCATTACTATTATTCATTAAATTTGTAATGTTAGCATGTATTCCAGGTATATTTGGTACAATATTTTTAACGTTATTTGAATTACTTATAGTGCTCAAATCTTGTTTATTTTCGATAAAACTTATTAGACTAGCAGAAATTTTATTGGAATTGTTAAAATTATTATAATTATTATTTGGTTTATAGTTTGAATTATTGTTTTTATAGCTGTTATAAGTTTTAGGAGTCAAATTAAACGTAGGTACAACAACAGGAGGAGGACCACCAACAACAGGAGGTGGATTAACAACAACAGGAGGAGGACCACCAACAACAGGAGGTGGTACAACAGCAGGACCACCAGGAGGAGGTACAACAGCAGGACCACCAGGTGCAGGACCACCAGGAGGAGGTACAACAGCAGGACCACCAGGTGCAGGAC